>Ga0247817_10000037_pt1 | contig 192128 bp, 169 predicted proteins | sample UWRJL212509R1_FD_178010 | JGI IMG/M metagenome (GOLD analysis project Ga0247817, IMG submission 178010) | Plant litter microbial communities from Arlington Agricultural Research Station in Wisconsin, United States - UWRJ-L212-509R-1 | ecosystem: Environmental > Terrestrial > Plant litter >... | reverse complement strand
TCATCATGTCAAAGAACTATGCTCCGTATCTTCCGGAACTCGTGGCGATGATCGTTTTCAGCGCCGTACTACCCGATTGGGAGTGCAAAGGTGCACCTCTTTTTTTTCCTGTGCAAGTACTAGGCAAAAGTATTTGCAAAGTTTTTTTGAGATAATTTGTAAAAAGCTCAAAATGAGGAAAATGTACCCCGAAATATTTTGAAGTTTTTTTTGAGAGATCGCGTCAGAATCAGCAAACAGGCTCAAATTGGGTCACAATACCCTGGCTGGTTAATTTATCCCGCTGTGGAAGCACCGCGCGGTTATGGGTTTTGGGAATATGAGATCCCTGGCAGCAACGATACATGATTTGATATTGCATTTTTCTATCTATATATAAGGAAGAGGAAAGTATTGTCCCGCACAGCGGGTTTTCCGTTGGCTCACAGGTGGCTCCGAAAGAGCCCGGAGAAGCTTGGTCGTATTTACTGGCTAGAAACAGGTGGCTCCGAAGGAGCCTCAAAGAATTGTGTGATGTGCCTGACTAGAAACAGGGAGCTCAAAGGGAGCCCAGGAGAAACTTAATCCGTTATTGACTTTCTAGAAACAGGTGGCTCCGAAGGAGCTTGCGAATCGAAGCAACTGGCTTTTCTGTAAAATTGGAAGTCCCTAATGAGCTTTATAACTACAAATTCATCGGAACGGCACAAAAAGCTATCCATAGCAGTAATTAATACTTGCAGTAAGAGATAAGATATGCTTGAAATAGTTCGTACATCGCAATGCCGGTTAAATAAAATCTAACCTTACCTATCTTGAGTCGATTGACTAGCTCGTCTAAGACGAATTCTTTTACTTATATAATGATCTCCAATAATAATAATGCATAATGCCAACCCAATCCATAACAGATTTTTACTCCCTGCCCAATTTTGATAAGAGAATAGTGCTCCAAGTGCCAGCAAACAAACCGTTGTTAGCATTAATATTGCCCGAAGAACCGTCAAGTATGTGTTCATGATTTATGGCTAGTTTAATTTAGTATCGCGAACTGAGATACTGGTCCAGATTTCAATACAAAATTATAAAACAACTTTAAAACGCAACAGGCTCTCGATTAAATTGAGAGCCCGTTCGATAATACTATTACTCCATCTGATCAGCTTCCGCAAGCCTCACAGCCTTCCGGATCATCCAGCGAACATTGCATGTCTGCACGACTATCACGTGGAACAACTGGTTTTGTATGATCTTCTGCGTATTGAACATAATTCAGTTCTTTTTCAGCAACCAATTCCGTTACCGGTTCAATCTGCGCTTCCGCTTGTTTGCCCAACGTAAATTGAACAGGAGCCGAAGCTGCGCGCGTACGTAAATAATACATACCCGTTTTCAGGCCGCTTTTCCAGGCATGGAAATGCATCGAAGTAAGTTTACCAAAGTTTGGCTCTTCAAGGAATATATTCAATGACTGCGACTGACAAATAAAGGCACCACGATCAGCAGACATATCCAGGATACTGCGCTGCTTAATTTCCCAAGCCGTTTTATATAAATCTTTAACGTTTTGCGGAATATTTGGAATTGCCTGAACAGAGCCACTTGCCCGAACCAGATTGTTTTTCATCTCCTCATTCCACAGACCAAGTTTCACAAGATCTTTCAACAGATATTTATTGACAACCACAAATTCTCCCGAAAGCACGCGTCTTACATATATATTGGAAGTAAATGGTTCGAAACATTCATTGTTACCCAAAATCTGACTTGTAGATGCTGTCGGCATTGGTGCTAATAATAATGAATTGCGAACACCGTTTTGAATAACTTCTTTACGCAGCTTTTCCCAATCCCAATGCTGCTGACTGTCTGGCTTTACTCCCCACATATCAAACTGGAAAATTCCCTGAGAAATCGGACTTCCTTCCCATGTTTCATATGGACCATGAAGTTTTGCCAGTTCCATGGAAGATTCCATCGCACCGTAATAAATCGTTTCGAAGATATCTTTATTCAACTGACGTGCCTCGTCCGAATCAAAAGGCATACGCATCATACAGAATGCATCTGCCAGTCCTTGTATACCGATCCCGATCGGACGGTGTCTTTTATTGCTTTTTTCAGCTTCCGGAACAGGGTAATAATTAAGGTCAATTATTTTGTTCAGGTTACGCGTGATCACTTTTGTGATCTCATATAGTTTCTGATGGTCAAAACGGTAATATCCGTCCGCCTGCATCTCTACAAATTTAGGCAAGGCAATAGAAGCCAGATTACAAACCGCAACTTCATCAGGAGCCGTATACTCCATAATTTCAGTACAAAGGTTTGAAGACTTAATCGTCCCTAAATTCTTCTGATTCGATTTTGAGTTTGCGTGATCTTTGTACAACATATAAGGTGTACCTGTCTCAATCTGCGATTCTAAAATGGCAAACCAAAGATCCTGCGCCTTTATTGTTTTACGGGCTTTGCCTTCCAGCTCATACTGCTCGTACAATTTTTCAAATTCAGCACTATGCGTATCTGCTAATCCCGGACATTCGTGCGGACAGAACAATGACCAGGTATCATTCGCTTCAACTCGCTTCATGAAAAGATCCGGAATCCACATTGCATAGAAAAGATCCCGTGCACGCTGCTCTTCCTTACCGTGATTTTTTCTCAAATCAAGAAAATCGAAAACATCCGCGTGCCATGGTTCCATATATATGGCAAAAGAACCTTTACGCTTTCCACCACCCTGATCAACATAACGTGCAGTATCGTTAAATACGCGAAGCATCGGAACGATACCATTTGACATGCCATTGGTTCCTTTAATATAAGAACCTGTCGCACGTACATTATGTATACTTAAACCGATACCGCCGGCAGACTGTGAAATAAGCGCACATTGTTTCAGCGTATCGTAAATTCCTTCGATACTGTCTTCCTTCATCGTCAGCAAGAAACAAGAAGACATTTGCGGCTTCGGCGTTCCTGCGTTAAATAAAGTAGGCGTAGCATGCGTAAACCATTTTTCAGAAAGCAAATGATACGTTTCTACTGCCGCCTGAACATCTTCCTGATGGATGCCAATGGCAACCCGCATCAACATTTGTTGGGGTCTCTCGACAATTTTTCCGTCTACTTTAAGTAGATACGATTTTTCCAGGGTTTTGTAACCAAAATAATCATAGGCATAATCCCGGTCATATATAATAGTGGAGTCGAGTAAAGAAGCATTCTGGCGGATCACCTCATAAACTTCCTTTGAAATCAAGGAAGCGTTTTCCCCGGTTTTGCTGTCAACATACGTGTAAAGACGTTTCATTGTTGCCGAAAACGACTTCAATGTATTCTTATGGAGATTAGAGATCGCGATCCGTGCAGCTAAAATGGCATAGTCGGGATGCTTGGTAGTCATCGAAGCGGCTGTTTCGGCAGCAAGGTTATCCAGTTCGGCAGTAGTTACGCCATCATAAATACCGGATACCACTTTTTTGGCTACTTCTATGGGCTGGATGTAATTGGTATCAAGGCCATAGCTCAGCTTCTCAATACGGGCAGTCACTTTGTCGAATTTTACCGACTCTCGGCGACCGTCACGCTTTATTACGTACATGGACATGTCAATTTGTTTTCTGAGGTGAAAGAGATTTAAAGTTGTTAATGATTGTAAGGGAGGATATTTAAATTTCCATGAAATAACTGAAAAAAAACTGAAAGTGCAACTGGTAATTTAAGCATTAAAATTACTTTGCAGGGATAGTACAAATTATGAAATTGTTAAGATTCTTAAAACAAGTCGGTTAGCTTTTAAGGACATAAATTTGATTCATCAAAAAATATTTTATCAAATCCATTAATCAAAAATTTGCACACTTTTTTTCAGCACTTACGCTATAAATTTAAAATATGTATTATAGTAATAACTGATTTTCAATTATTTACCCAGAAATAGGTAATTTTGAAAATAACAAATTTGTAAACTTTTTAAAAACAGACTCCAATTTTATTATTCATATATAGTGGATTCAACCTTTCTATTTGTATCTATACTTTTTAAATTTCATCAATATGGATCAGCATTTTAAGTATAAGTCGAGAAGAGCATTTTTAAGGCAAACAGCGGGAATTTCCGCAGGGCTGGCTATCGGCGCAGATTCTCTTGTAAAAGCAGCGTCCGAGATTGATTTAGGGGCAAAATTCTCCATTCCCCTGGGCGTTTATGCTTCCTACGAAAAAGCAACTTTGTTAAAAAACCATGGTTGCTCCTACATCGAGGAATCGGTGGGCGGGTTTCTAATTCCAAAGGACGGCGATTTGAAATACGCCAAAAACCTGGAACAGTTACATGCAGAAAAGTTTCCGATCCGCTCTTATGTCATTCTGCTTCCGGGAGAATTAAAAACATTGGGCCCTAATGCTAATCACGAGGCCATTTTACAACGAACCGATCTTGCATTAAAAAGAGCAAAAGAGTGCGGATCCAAATATATTGTTTTTGGATCAGGCGCGTCACGTATCATTCCCGAAGGTTTTGATCGTGACCAGGCAAAAGCGCAGCATATAGAGTTAAGTAAAAAAATGGCTCCTTTGGCCGAAAAACATGGTGTCAAAATTGCCCTGGAACCTCTGAATCGCGGAGAAACAAATTTTATTAATAGCCTGGCAGAAGGTGTAGAAATTATCAATGCCGTAAATAGCCCTTCATTTCAGCTGCTTTGTGACATTTATCATATGTTAAAGGAAGACGAGCCGGCCGATCAGATTGTTAAATATGGCAAACATATTGTGCATTGCCATATTGCAGAAAAACAAAACCGCACCCCGCCCGGTGTCGCCGGAGATGATTTCCGACCTTACCTGAGCGCATTGAAAAAAATAAATTACAAAGGCGGACTTTCAATCGAATGTTTCGTTTATCAGGATTTCGATAGCCAGTCTAAAAAAGGCGTTGAAGTTTTAAGACAACAGATTAGCGAAGTATAACAAAAAAATGATCTTCTTGATTAAAAATATCAGGAGGATCATTTTTTCAGTATTTCATTTATAGAGCCCCAGTTTGATTTCGTCTTGCTCATATCGTAATGTATGTACATTTATAAGTATGTCAATAAAGAATGGATAACTGATTATCTTGACTAATACTTTAAAAAACATAATTTATCTAACCTACCTCCGGGAGAATAATTCCCAAAAATCCATCTGTTTTAAATTAAGTTCCTGACCTCAAAGCCAGTAGTCGACTGAACAGGCTGATCACTTATGAATTGTGTTAACCTATATGTATAAACAATTCAAAGGAAAAAAATTCTTACTATTGCAGTAATAACACGTCTTAAAAGTTAGATGAAATATTCGATTGATCACAAAAGTCCGATTCCGTTACATGCTCAGGCCGAAACGCTTTTAAGGCAATTAATCGCCGAAGAGCAATTTCAAAATGGAATGGTATTGCCTAATGAAGTAGAACTTGCCAAACAACTGGCGATATCCAGGACAACCTTACGGCAGGCTATAAATAAACTTGTCTTTGAGGGACTTCTGGTTCGTAAAAAGCGTACAGGTACAAAGGTTTCCAATGCGGTGGTTAGCTCCAAATCGAATAACTGGCTTAGTTTTTCACAGGAAATGAAGCTGCGTGGTATACCGATCAAAAATTTTGAACTTCACGTCACCTGGGTATTTCCGGATGAATATCTGGCTAATTTTTTTGAAATAAAAACAGACAGAAAAATACTCAAAATGGAGCGTGTACGCGGAAAACCGGACGAGCCTTTCGTTTATTTTGCATCCTATTTTCATCCAAGAGTTGGCTTAACCGGCGATGAAGATTTCAAAAGACCACTGTATGAAATGCTGGAAAATGATCATTCAACGGTTGCAACTTTATCAAAAGAAGAAATCAGTGCAAAAGCAGCGGACGCTTTCATAGCATCAAAACTAAAAATACCGCAGGGCAGCCCGGTTTTATTCCGAAAAAGGTTCGTCTTTGACCAGGGAGAAAGGCCTATGGAATATAATCTGGGTTATTACAAAGCAGACAGTTTTGTTTACACAGTTGAAAGCAGCAGATGATCAAAATAACCTGACGAGCGAAGTTGAAAGTCTTCATGACTTATTTTACCGTGTATGAAGACCTGTTTTGCCATTTAAAAAGCACTGACTGTCAATTTCTTGAAATATTGTACAAGATTATTTGTTCCGTCGATTTATAATAATTACTTTTGCAATCCTTTTTGAGAATTGTATCGAAACACATAATTGCATATACAAATGAAAAATGATATTCATCCCAATTACAGAGAAGTAGTATTCTGGGATTTATCCAGCGATTTTAAATTTATTACACGCTCGACAATCGAAACCAGCGAAAACATTACCTGGGAAGACGGAACTGTATATCCTGTATATAAAGTCGAGGTTTCTTCTAAGTCTCACCCATTCTACACAGGTAAAAATGTACTTGTTGATACTGCGGGACGTGTTGATAAATTCAGAAAACGTTACGGTACAAAAGAAACTACTGAAGCTTAATTTTAAAAAATTAACAGCTTATAAGAAAGCAGTCTCAAAGCGAAAGCTGTCAAGAGACTGCTTTCTTTTTTGTCGGTAACAAAAAAATGGCCGAACTTTGACGATACATACTAAAACACTCTATGCGTAGTATCATCTTATTCGACGATCCGAAACTTCGATTACAACTATTACCCTTTACCTACACACGCCCCATTGCCGGAATCCGCTGCGGTATCCTGACCATCGCCGAAAAGTGGAATGCGTATCTTCAAACAGAAATTTCTTACCAGACAGAAGCTTATCTGAGTGACCGATTTCCACTGGTTAAAACGGAAGATCCTGTTTATATCAACGGTGCACTTTGTCCCGATGCTTTGCTGGCGGAAGCTATTGAAAAAATGCCTTCTGAATCTGTTCTGTTTTCCACTGCGCATGAAATACTTGCGGTGCGTACTATTGCCTCAAACTGGAATCCTGACGATGATTTAAAATATCTGACAAGTATCATTTATTCAGAATCTGTTGTGCTGATTCGCCAAATCTGGGACATTTTCTCAAACAACGGAACACAGATTAAGGCCGACTTTGAAAAAATAACAGCATCCCGTACCTCAGCAGAACTGACAGATCCTTTTACCCGTTGCTACAATACCGACAATATATTTATTGAAGAAGGCGCCGTAATAAAAGCGGCTATCTTAAACGCAGAAAATGGCCCTATTTATATCGGCCGTAATGCGACGATACAGGAAGGAGCCCTGGTGCAAGGCCCGTTTACCATCGGAGAAGGTTCGGTACTGGCGCAAGGCGCCAAGATTCGTCCCAATACTACCGTTGGCCCGTTTTGCAAGGTTGGTGGTGAGGTAAGTAACAGCGTCATTTTTGGTTACAGCAATAAAGGTCACGATGGCTATCTGGGTAATTCTGTGCTAGGCGAATGGTGTAACCTCGGTGCGAATACCAATAACTCCAACCTTAAAAATGATCATACGCCGGTGAAGCTGCATAGCTATGCTACCGGAGCGCTGGAAAGTACGGGTTTGCTCTTTTGCGGATTGTTTATGGGCGATTATTCCAAAGCGGGTATTTCGACTATGTTTAACACTGGTACCGTTGTTGGCGTGAATGTAAATGTGTTTGGAGCGGGTTTTCAGCCCAAGCACATTCCATCTTATTCATGGGGCGGCAAGGCCGAAGGATTCACAGAATATCGTTTTGAAAAAGCCACGGCTGTTGCAAACGATACCGTAAGCCGTCGTCATATAAACTTTGATGCAACAGATGAAAAAATCCTGCGTAAAGTTTTTGAACAAACACAGGAGCATCGACAATACTAATTGAATTCAGAAAAACAGATTAACCCAAACCACCGTGCTTTTTAAAGATATTCCAGGACTGGAACATATAAAATCTACTTTGAGGCGTTCCGTGCAAACGAGTCACCTGGCGCATGCCTTGCTGTTCGACGGTGCAAGCGGAGGCGGTGGACTCGCTTTGGCCCTGGCATTTTCTACCTATATCAATTGTGAAAACCGGAGTGAGGAAGATGCCTGCGGCATTTGTGCATCCTGCACAAAAATGAACAAACTTATTCATCCCGATTTCCATACAATTTTCCCCATAGCTACGTCTAAAAAAGTTAGCGGTAATACCAGCGAAGCTTTCTTACCTCTCTGGCGCACGTTTTTACTGGAAACACCTTACCGCGTTTTACCTGAATGGCTCGATTTCATCAATGCAGAAAACAAGCAAGGGAATATCTCTGTGGAAGAAGCGCGCGGAATTCTGCGTAAACTTTCTGTTAAATCTTATGAGGGGGAATATAAAATTCTGTTAATATGGAAGCCCGAAATTATGAACGCTTCTTCTGCCAATGCGCTGTTAAAAATACTGGAAGAACCGCCGTATAAAACGTTATTCCTGCTCGTAAGCGACCAGTCAGACAAGTTATTAACAACCATTATTTCACGCACACAGCGTGTTGCCGTACCTGCTTTTTCTGACCAGGAAGTTCGCACTTTTCTGAAACAACAATCTGTCAATGAGAGCATAGCAAACCAGGTTGCCTATCTTTGTGACGGAAATTTGTCAGAAGCGCTGCGGCTCATTCATGAAACAGCTGACAACCGGTCGGAATGGTTTGCTGAATGGATGCGCTATTGTTATAAATACGATGTTGCAAACCTGGTAAGACTTGCAGATACCTTTGACAGTTTGAATAAAGAAAAACAAAAAGGCCTGTTTGAATATGCATTAAGGCTTTTCAGGGACATGCTCGTATGGAGCCAGGGTGCAGCGGAGTTGTTGCGCGTTCCGGAAGAAGAACTTACTTTCGTGCAGAACTTTTCAAAAGCAGTTAATTTCGATGCACTGGAAAATATGGTTCAGGAAGTGAACGTTGCATATTACCATATCGAAAGAAATGTTAGGGCAAAAATGGTATTTCTGGATTTGTCTTTAACAATTGCGCCTTTTTTCCAACGGAGATGAAAAAAAAGATTGAGCTTATCGGAGCAACAGACATTGTAGACCTGCCTGAACTTGGCTGGTACAATGTGCCTGTCCGCGTTGATTCCGGAGCGACCACTTCGTCCATACATTGCTCACGCGTCAGACTTATTAAAGAGGGCGACGAATCACGGCTGTGTTTTTATCTGGATGCGACAAAAGGCGCCCCGCAGCAATCTTTTTCTGTCAGTGAATTTAAAGAGACCATTGTAAGGAATTCATCAGGAAAAGAAGAAAAAAGATATGTTATAAAAACACAGATTATCATTTTCGGACGAAAAATACGGACTGAATTCTCTTTGGCAAATCGTAGAAAGATGAGCTATCCAATTCTGCTCGGACGTAAATTATTGAAAGGCCGTTTCTTGATTGACGTTTCTAAAAAAGATCTTTCTGCCAAACAAAATGCCGACAAAATCAGACATAAGAAAAACCCTGATTCAGAGGCCAATCCTACTCTTTTAATCCACTAGATTTATATGAAAATCGCCGTATTATCCACCAATCCAGACCTTTACTCAACGAGGCGACTGGTGGAGGCAATCAAACAGAAGGGTCACCAGGCTGTGGTTATTGACCATGTCAAGTGCTTTGTCATGATTGAAGGAGGAAAACCCACTGTCATATATAAAGGCAAACCCATTAAAGGTATCGATGCCATAATCCCAAGAATCGGAACTTCGGTTAACGCTTTCGGCTGCGCCGTGGTGAGGCAGTTTGAATTAATGAAAATCTTCACGACCGTAAAATCCCAGGCTATACTGCGTTCGCGGGATAAATTGCGCAGTATGCAGGTGCTTGCAAAATCCGGCGTGGATATACCCAAAACCGTTTTTGCTAAAAATCCTGCGCAAGTGACTGAGCTTATCAATATGGTTGGCGGCCCGCCGGTAATCATCAAACTTCTGGAAGGAACGCAGGGCGTGGGCGTTGTACTGGCAGAAACGACAAAAGCCGCGAAATCAACGATAGAAGCATTTTACGGTTTAAGGGCAAATTTCCTGATACAGGAATTTATTGCAGAATCCAAAGGCGCCGATATCCGCGCTTTTGTTATTGGAAACAAAGTAGTTGCGGCTATGAAACGTCAGGGACATGAAGGCGATTTCCGCTCTAATCTGCATCGCGGAGGAGAAGGATCGCTGGTTGAGCTGACACCCGAAGAAGAACATACCGCCATAGCAGCCGCCAAAGCACTCGGAGTGCGAATTGCAGGTGTGGATTTGTTACAATCCGAAAGGGGACCACTCGTGATGGAAGTTAACTCTTCTCCGGGATTAAAAGGAATTGAAGAAATCAGCGGGATCGATATTGCGTCTCTGATTGTTGCTTACATAGAAGAGAAAATAGTTACGGATGAAGGTGATACGGTTGGGGTTTAAACAGTAAACAATTGCTTAAATTCGCAGCCTGACATCAGCAGAGATTTACGAACGAGCTGGCGGCCTATGGCTGTTGGCCAAAGCAAAGAAAAAATGCATATTAAAATAGGAACACGTGGCAGCAAGCTCGCCCTTTGGCAGGCATATTATGTTGAAAACCTGCTGCAAAAAGGAGGCGTTACCACTGAGATTGTTATCATAGAAACAAAAGGCGATAAGATTTTAGACCGATCGTTATCAAAAATTGGCAGTAAAGGCGTTTTCACACAGGAGCTGGAAGATCAGCTGAGAAGCGGTGAAATTGATATAGCCGTTCACAGCGCAAAAGATTTACAGTCGCATCTTGACGATGACTTTGAAATTATTGCCTTTACCGAGCGCGAACATGCCAATGACGTTTTAGTAAGCCACAACACCAGTCTTTCGCTGCACAGTGGTGAATCATTTGTAGTGGGAACTTCTTCCACCCGACGTATCGCCGTTTTGAAACATTATTATCCACATATTAAAACGGTGGATATGCGTGGCAATTTACAGACCCGTCTTCGCAAACTGGAAGAAGGACAATGTGATGCGTTGCTTCTGGCCTATGCCGGCGTCCACCGCATGGAATATGACGACAAAATTGCAGAACACTTACTGCTGGACGAATTTACACCAGCAGTTGGACAGGGAAGTGTAGCGATTGAAAATGCAGTATCGCTTTCGCAGGAAAAAAAGGATATTCTCAAAAAACTGCTTAATCACGAACAAACCGAAATATGCCTGCGCACAGAAAGGGCATTTTTAAAACATCTTCATGGAGGATGCAGTATACCGGTTTTTGCGCTTGCTATTCTGAATCATGATGAAATTACAATTTCTGGTGGTATTATCAGTCTGAACGGAGCAGAGCTTATCCGCCGCTCGGAAAGCGGGGCTGCTGCTTTTCCGGAAGAACTGGGTGCAGCGCTGGCCGAAGAACTTATTCAGGCAGGTGCGGATCGGATTCTAAAAGAAATCCGCAGCCAGAACGAAACCGTATAAATTCAAAATACTTATAAAAAACAAATCCCCATAGGCGTGTGCCTATGGGGATTTTTCATGAATAACCGATTCTTAATTTTTAATCGGAGGAATAGAATCTGTGGGTTTCTTTGTTGTATCTGCCGGTGTCTGAGGAATAGCCGGTACTTTTTGCGTGCTATCTGGAACTACGGCCGGAGCTGTCGTTTCAGGCTTTTTACCCGAAGTGCTATCCGCCGGTAATTGAGGAATTGCCGCACGCGGTTGTCTCTGCGTGCTATCAGGTCTTTGAGGTCTGTTCATACCAGGCTGTCTCGAAGTACTGTCTGCCGGACTCGCTGGTGCAGTTACGCCCGATTGTCCTTGTGGTCTGTTAAAACCTGCCGGACGACCCGCTCCTGCACCACCTGGTGTAATTGCTGGCGTTGCCGCTGGTGCAGCCTGCTGTACCTGACCACCGCCGTCGTTACCCCCGCCTCCATCACTTTTCTGGTCATCATTGTTAACCGATTTTCTTCTGCGCGTCTTTTGTTCAACAAAAGTCATTTTACCAAGACGATACGAGAAGTTGATACGGAAACCGCGGTTGTAACGATACGTCGTGCTGACCTGATCAAATGTAGATGACGAAAGGCTGGTTTTCATTTTAAGCGCATCGCTGAAAAAATTCTCCATCGCTAAACCAATGCTTCCTCTTTTGTTCTTGAAATCCTTTTTGATACCAAGGTCATACATTCTGAAACCTCCTGCGGATCCCTGAAGCTGAACTTCTTTACCTCTTGCAAATCCACCAGCCTGAATTCCCCATCCGCCTTTCAATGTAAGACCGGTACGGAAACGTCCGCTAACTACAAAACCATCATTGTGAGACTGAAGCGCTGCAACCGGGCTGTTATTTTTCAGGCTGACATAATAGGCATCAAAACCACCGCCCACTTGCCAGATTTTAAACAAAGTCAGGTTACCGAAAATGTTGGTACCGTAGTTTTCCTTGGCACCGATATTCCCATAAGTCGTTGTAATCACACCTTCTGAACTTGTTGTACGGATACTTTCAATAGAATTGTTGGTAAAACGTGCAAAAGTGGAAACGTTAATATAAAGGCTGTTTTTGAAAAAGCTTGTTCCCAGTTCAATCTGATCGGTTAGTTCAGGATCCAGATTTGGATTACCCACAGAAATATTTTGCGGGTTCGACGCATTTACGTTCGGGTTCAGGAATTGAATACCCGGACGTTGCAAGCGGCGGTTATAACCAAGTTTAACCGTCTGTCCTTTTCCAAAAGTTTTAGAAAGGTTGATACTTGGAACCAGATTTCCATAAGCCGGAAGATTAAGATCTACTTCACCCTGCTTCGCATTAATACCTGTGTATTCGTATCGTGCTCCCGCTTTCAAAGTAAATTTACTCTTCGTGGTCAAGGTATAAGACATATAACCGGCAGCCACATTTTGATCATAATTAAGGCTGTTTGACGGGTCCGGAGTACTGACCGTATTATAATAATCATAACGGCTCAACACCTGACGAAAAATCCCCTTACCTCCTACTTCCAGCAACTGATTACTTTTAATCGGCGTCTGATAATCTACCTGTAAGGTGCTTTCCTGGTTTGAGCTTTTGTTATTATTACCCGATTCGCCCAGCATTTCCTTAACTCCACTTTTAAAAGTATAAAGGTCAGCATCAAAATCGTTGGTCCGGTTGTTACGGCTATACTGCCCCAGAATACTCAACTCCTGCTGTGGCTTGCTTAATGTTTTGATATAATCAACATTGACATCCCATGTGCCAGATAAATCCTTCACATCCACATCTCTGTAAGAAGTCGATGTAACACCGGCACGCGTATTAATAGTCTCAATGGTTTGAGGTGTTTTTGCATTTCTTAATCCGTAACGAATACCTGCTGAAATCGTCGTGTTTGGATCAATTTCATAATCAGTACCAAAGTTATAAGATCCGAAAGCACCTTTATTTTTAGAAGTAGTGGTTTGCTGCACCACAAAATCTTCGGTTTTTCCCGTTTGCAGGTTTTCCGTTCTACCTGGCTGATGATAATTGAAACGGCCAAATCCGCCAAGACTAAACCCTATTTTACCCGTACGATAATTTCCTCTCAATCCCAGATTGGAACCACGATTACCGACACCCGTATCAAGATTAAGCGTACCGCCCTGGATTGTGCTCTTCTTGGTAATGATGTTAATAATACCACCGGAACCTTCCGCATCATATTTTGCAGATGGAGATGTGATAACTTCCACCGACTTAATCATATCAGCCGGGATTTGCTTCAATGCATCTGCAACGCTGGTCGCTACCATGGTTGACGGTTTGTTATTGATAAGAACCCGTACGTTCGAGTTTCCTCTCAGCGACACATTTCCATCAAGATCCACCGAAAGCATCGGCACTTTCCGCATCACATCACTCGCATCACCACCTTTACTGGTAATATCTTTTTCTGCATTAAATACCAGGCGGTCCACTTTCTCTTCGATGAGCTGAGCCATTCCCACCACCTGCACTTCATTCAGCTGGACGACGTCGGGCGACAAGATAATCGACCCCAAGTCCAGCTCTGTTTTCTTGTCAATTTTAATTCCTTTTATTGTTTTGGTTTTATAACCGATAAAGGATATCAAAATCTTAAAATTCCCGGAGGCGACTTTCGTCATATTAAATGCTCCTTTTTCATCCGTCGTCGTTCCATCCACAGGAGAATTTGTTTTTTCATCCACAAGTGCCAAAGCTGCAAATTCAACAGGTTTTTTACTTAAAGAATCAATCAAAACACCCTTGATACGACCATTTCCTTTCGGTGCGTCGTCCAGGGTTCCCGGGATAACCGCTTTTTGTCTGTCGCCACCACGCTGGAAATCTCCGCCTCCGCCGCCTGGTCGTCCGCCACCTCCGCCACCAAACTGTGCAAAAGCAGAAGTCGTTAGTCCAAGGATCAGTGTTAGTAAAGTAAATTGTTTTTTCATGTTCATGGTAAAGGGGCAGTAGATTATTTATAATTCAAGTTCAAAATAAGTTTCAATTTCACAGTAATAAAAAGGCAATAGATAGAAAGGGCGGTTCTACCGATCAAAAGGCGATTCTGGACGATGAGAATAATCAGGAATTGTAGAAAACTGAGGATTAAATACCGGCAACGTTCTGTTTTTCAATACGAATACAAGAACCATTCCTGCGAACTCTTTCCCGTTTTTGCGATTTTCACTCATAGAGCCGCACACCCGATCTGTCGATTTTTAACTTACTTTGATCGAATGAGCTAGGCACTTCCAAATTTTCCCTGTATGATTGTATTGTGATTAAAAGGTTTAATAGCATTGAAATAAAAAATTTTCATGGATAACCCCACAGTTCGAAAATACCCGCCGCTTTTCCTGCATCTTTTAGGCTGGAGCTTTCTCGCATTATTTCTGATGTGGCAGCCTCTGAGCTGGCAAATTCAGTTCCCGGCCACATTCTGGGTCAAGCAGGCTGTGTTGTTTTCAATGCTTATTACTATTTTCTATCTCAATTTTTATTTCTGGTTTCCCCGCTATCTGGCAAAAAACAGATACGGACGCTTTATTTTGTTCAACGTATTATCCGTAATAACGCTGGCCGTTTTGATGGAACAGGTAAAAATTTCCATCAATCATGGTGAGCAAATGGATAAAGCTTTCAAAATGGCACGGGAAGCAAACGGCGATAAAAAACATCAGGACAAGCTCGACTACTTTGCTTTACTGACTGCCCTTATTATTATTGGTATCAGCACAAGCGTAGCTGCTGTCCAGAATGCCGAACGTGACAAGCAATACAGAAGGAATCTTGAACAGGAAAAAATTAACTCTGAACTCTCCTTTTTGAAGGCGCAGATCAATCCGCATTTCTTTTTCAATACCCTTAATAATATTTATGCATTAACCATCATTGATGTGGAAACAGCGCGGGAAGCCTTGCATAAACTTTCAAGAATGATGCGTTACGTACTATATGAAACGCAGCACGGCACTGTATTGCTGAGCCAAGAGATTGCTTTTGCCCAGGATTATATACAATTGATGCAGCTGCGGCTTACGGATAAAGTTTCTGTAAATCTCGAACCGCCGGTTCCCCTGCATGATGTTTCGATTGCACCGATGCTTTTTTTACCTTTCATCGAAAATGCTTTCAAACATGGTGTCAGTGCCGTACAACCAAGCCAGATTGATATAAGGATCTCACAAAAAGGTCAGAAGGTATTTATTGATGTAAAAAACACCTTATTTACCGAAAAGAGAACGGTGCTTGACGAAAGTAACGGTATCGGTCTGACCAATACGCAAAGACGGCTTGATTTGCTTTACCCGGGCAAATACCAGCTCGATGTAAGCGAAAACACCGAAGGAAGAGAATTTGAAGTACACCTGGAATTACAAACTGCATGAACGTATTACAATGCATAGCCGTAGACGACGAGCCACTTGCGCTGGGACTGGTTTGTGCTTTTATTGACAAAACACCTTTTCTGAATTTGGTTGGACGTTATTCCAGCGCTGTTGAAGCTTTGGAAGCTGTTCAAAATAAAAATATCGACCTGATATTTCTGGATATTCAAATGCCGGACCTGACAGGAATAGAACTGGCAAGAATTATTGAAAAATCCGGTAATCAGGGGCCGAGAATTATATTTACAACAGCTTTTAATCAATTTGCGCTGGACGGTTTCCGGGTAGACGCCCTTGATTATTTATTGAAACCATTCAATTATGAAGAGTTTCTAAGAGCTGCATCCAAAGGAAAAGCATATGTTGACCTGCTGCAGCGCGCCGCCAATGGCGCTGCTCCGGAACAAAAGGAAGATTATCTGTTTCTGAAAGTCGAATATCAGCTTGTACGTATTGCCTACGATGATATTCTTTACATCGAAGGATTGAAGGATTATGTGAAGGTTATTCTGAAATCGGATAGCAAACCGATACTTTCACTTACGAGCCTGAAAGCATTGGAAGAGAAATTGCCCTCTGCAAAATTTATGCGCGTCCACCGTTCCTTTATTGTCAATCTGGATAAAATCGGGGCTGTTACGCGTAATACGATTCAAATTGGTACGGTAACAATTCCCGTCAGTGATCAGTATAAGGAGAATTTTAGCCAGTTTTTAAGTAAGTGGATGTGAGGGAATGTGAGGGAATGTGAGGGAATGTGAGGGAATGTGAGGGATAGTGACATGACCAGAGAAGTCAACTTTTAAAAAGTTGACTTCTCTGGTCATGTCACTATCCCTTCAATTCTTCTTTCAGGAAAAATCCGGTATAACTTCCTTTTACTTTCGAAACTTTTTCGGGCGTACCTTCTGCTACAATTTTCCCTCCCAAAGCGCCTCCTTCCGGGCCAATGTCGATTACATAATCGGAAACTTTTACCACGTCCAGATTATGCTCAATAATCAAAACCGTATTTCCTTTTTCAACCAGTTTCTGGAGAACAACAAGCAAATGTTTTACATCCTGAAAATGAAGACCCGTTGTCGGCTCATCCAGAATATAAAGTGTCTTTCCTGTATCCCGTTTTGATAGTTCCTCCGACAATTTTACACGTTGCGCCTCCCCACCGGAAAGCGTTGTTGCATGTTGTCCGAGTGTGATATATCCTAAACCAACATCAAAAAGTGTTTGAACTTTACGTAAAATACGGGGCTGGTTCTCAAAGAATTCCAATGCCGTTTCCACAGTCATATCCAGAATATCTGCGACTGATTTCCCTTTAAAGCGTACTTCCAGCGTTTCACGATTAAACCTTTTTCCTTTACAGGTTTCACAGTTCACGTGCACATCCGGAAGAAAATCCATTTCAATCCGCTTCATTCCTGCGCCTTCGCAGTCTTCGCACCTTCCGCCTTTTACATTAAAAGAAAAACGACCGGGCTTGTAACCTCTGATTTTCGCTTCCGGCAACTCCGCAAAAAGCGTACGGATATCCGTAAACAAATTGGTATAAGTCGCCGGGTTGGAACGGGGCGTACGGCCAATCGGAGACTGATCCACTTCAATAACCTTATCTATATGCTCTAAACCCTCAATAGATTTATAAGGAAGAGGCTCTCTTCTCGATTTATAAAAATGATGATTAAGCAAAGGGAAAAGCGTTTCATGGATCAGTGATGATTTTCCGCTGCCACTTACGCCGGTTACAGAAATCATGGTTCCCAATGGAAACGCCATGGTAACATTTTTAAGATTATGGCCCGTGCATCCTTTTAAAGAAAGATAATCGCCATTTCCTTTTCTTCTTACTTTTGGAATTTCAATTTTCTGTCGTCCACTCAGAAAGTCTGCCGTTGAAGAGCCATTTTTCAAAAACTCCTCAGGCGTTCCTGCGCCGACAACATTTCCGCCATGACGGCCCGCTCCCGGTCCGATATCAACAATATAATCCGAGGCCAGCATCATATCCTTATCATGCTCCACAACCAGAACCGTATTGCCAAGATCACGCAGACTTTTCAGTGAATTGATCAGTCGGACATTATCCCGCTGGTGAAGACCGATACTGGGCTCATCCATAATATATAAAACGCCCGTCAGCTGCGTACCAATCTGCGTTGCTAGCCTGATGCGCTGTGCTTCTCCACCCGAAAGTGTACGAAGCGCCCGGTTCAAGGTCAGGTAATCCAAACCTACATCGAGTAAAAACCCAACACGTTTGCGAATTTCTTTTAATACTTCATGGCCAATCACCCGCTGCCTTTCTTCCAGGCGATCTTCAAGATCGATAAGCCAGTTTGCCAATTCGCGTACATCGCGGTTGGACAAATCGGCAATATCTTTTCCGTCTACTTTAAAATGCAGAGACTCCTTTCTCAAACGTTTTCCGTTACATTCCGGACAAACGTTGGTTGTCATGAAATCTTTCAGCCAATCCTGTATCTTATCATTTCCTGTTTCCTGCTGACGCTTCAGGAAGTTAATAATTCCGTCAAATTTTGTATCCCATTCCGTCCCGGGGTATTTTTTGGACGGTACCGCTACCGGTTCTTCACTTCCAAAAAGCACTATCTTAATTGCCTCCTCCGGAAATTTATCCAGCGGTGTGTTCAGATTTACCTTAAAAGGTTTCAATAAAACCTCCATCTGTTTGAAAATCCAGGCTTCGCGATATTCTCCCATTGGCGCAATACCACCTTTGCTTATAGACAGCGATCTGTCCGGCATGATGGAATCTTCCGTGATTTCCTCAACCATTCCCAGCCCCTGGCAAGTCGGGCACCAGCCATAAGGCGAGTTGAAAGAAAAATTGTTTGGTGACGGATCATCATAACTAATACCCGATTCCGGATCCATCAGATTTTGGGAAAAATAGTACGTTTCTCCTTTTTCATCCAAAACTATCAAAGCACCTTTTCCCTGCTTAATCGCCGTAGCCACAGATTGGCTAAGCCGATAGCGCGACTGAGGGTCCTCAGATTCTTTTTTAGGAACAACCCTGTCAATAACAATTTCAATATCATGAACTTTGTAACGGTCCAGCTGCATTTTGGGAACGATGTCCTGCACCTCACCATCCACCCGGACTTTTGTATAACCCAGGCGGGCAATCTGAACAAAAAGCTCACGATAATGTCCTTTTCTTCCCTTCACTGCCGGTGCCAGAAGAATCGTCTTTTGTCCCAAAAACTGAGTCATCAATTGGTTCACAATCTGGTCCTGAGATTGTTTCACCATTTTCCTTCCAGTTACGTACGAATATGCTTCACCGGCACGTGCGTATAGTAACCTCAGGAAATCGTAAATTTCTGTAACTGTGCCAACCGTAGAACGGGGATTTCGGGACGTAGTTTTCTGTTCAATACTGATAACCGGCGACAATCCACTGATCTTATCTACATCAGGGCGTTCCATTTCTCCGATAAAACCGCGCGCATAGGCCGAAAAGCTTTCCATATAGCGCCTTTGTCCCTCAGCATAAATGGTATCAAAAGCCAGAGAAGATTTCCCGCTGCCGCTTATTCCCGTCACCACCACCAGTTTGTTACGGGGAATACTGACGTCAATATTTTTCAGATTATGCTCGCGAGCGCCCTGTACTTCAATCAGGTCCTGCTCTTCGAGTTCAATTCCATTCAAGTGTTCCAAAATGATCTTATTGATTTATAACCGTGTAAGGCACTATTTAGAATAACCACAAAAGTACGTGTTGAGTTGCAAAAATTCACCTGATTATTACTTCACGGCATCACAGCTATGATTGTGTGAAAGCAAGATTGAGAATTATATGCAAACGTTTGCCTATTGGATATTAGTCAGAAACCACTTTTTTGTAACCATTATTATATTAATATTTTTTATTAAAATAATACCTAATGTTTGATAATTAATCTTACCTAATTCGTACATTTAATATTATATTGACATTAAATGATACATTTTTAACAATTCCAAATCTTCCCACTTTATGAAACAAAATTTACGTTTGTTGTTTTTTTCTGTATGCCTGTTGCTATTTGCAATACTTGGCAGTAACCCTGCCATCGCACAGGAAAAACGTGTCACCGGTACAGTCGTTTCCTCTACCGACAACATTGGGCTACCCGGTGTAAATGTTACCATAAAAGGTACAACTACCGGCACTGTAACCGATGCTGAAGGTAAATATTCGATCGATACAAAATCTGCCGATGCAACACTGGTATTTTCTTCTATCGGTTTTGGCAAACAGGAAATTCCTGTAGGCGCTAAATCCGTTGTCAACGTCAGTTTAGTTGACGACATCAAAAATCTTAGCGAAGTAGTTGTTACCGGTTATGGATCACAATCCAAAAAAGAAATCACCGGCGCAGTAGCAACACTGGATGCCAAACAATTATTAACCACCCCTGCAACCAACCTCGGACAAGCCCTGCAAGGCAAAGTTCCCGGTGTGGTTATTGGTAACGAAAACAGTCCCGGCGGTGGTGTTTCCGTACGTATCCGCGGATTTGGTACAATTAACGATAACTCACCCCTGTATGTTGTCGATGGAGTTCCTACAAAAGGTGTTGGTGCCAATGGTGTTTCCAATACCTTGAATACCTTAAACCTAAATGATATTGAATCCATGCAGATCCTGAAAGACGCTTCTGCGGCTTCTATCTATGGATCGCGCGCTGGTAACGGGGTTGTTATCATCACAACAAAAAGAGGAAAAATTGGGAAACCGGTTTTTACGTATGATACCTACTACGGCACGCAACGTCCCGGAAAACTGCTTAGCATGTTAAACACACAACAATATGCTGACCTGACATGGCAATCAAGAATTAACACGATCAACCAGGCGAAAATGGTAAACGGTGCCTTTCCGGAAGGAACTTCACTGACTTATCCTGTTCACGCACAATTTGGAAGCGGTGCGACACCAAAAATCCCGGATTATATTTTTCCATCAGGTGCTTATGAAGGCGATCCGCGAGTTGCACAAAACCCTGACGGAACTTACAAAAACTATACTACCGACGTAAACTCGGCTGATTTCAACAAAACAAAATGGCTGATTACAAAAGCAAATAAGGAAGGTACAAACTGGCTGAAAGAAATCTACCAGGCAGCACCTATTCAAAATCATCAGATCGGTGTTTCCGGTGGTACTGAAAGTGGCCGTTATGCAATGTCCCTGAATTATTTCAATCAGCAGGGTTTGATGATCCACACAAGCTTTAAACGTTACACGCTTCGCTCCAACACGGAATTCAACATTACCAAACGTATCAGAGTAGGCCAAAACTTCCAGGTTGGTTATGCTTCAAGAATTGGCCAGCCAAATGGAAATAACGCGGAAAGTAACCCGACTTCATTCGGTTATCGCGTTCCTCCAATTGTACCTGTTTATGACGTAGCCGGAAACTTTGCAGGAACACGCGGATCTGATGTTGATAACTCAGTTAACCCGGTTTCCTTGCTGTATCGTAACAAAGACAACAAACAAAATGAAGTTCGTCTGTTTGGAAATGCATATGCAGAAGTTGACATCCTGAAAAACCTGACTGCAAAAACAAGTTTCGGTATTGATTACAACTTATACAACTACCGTAACTATGTACCCCGTGATATTGAGTCAGCAGAAGCAAGAAGCACGCAAAGCTTGACAACAACCAACAACTACGAATGGACATGGACCTGGTATAACACGCTTACCTATAACATCGCATTAAAAAATGCGCATAAACTGAACGTGATTCTTGGTACGGAAGCGATCAAAAATAATTACGAAAACTTCGATGCGTCACGAACTAACTTTCTGGTAGATGCCTTGGATAACCGCTTTTTGAGTGCTGGTACTGGTGTGCAAACCAACAATGGTGGTGGAGCAAACTGGCAGCTGGCGTCTGAGTTCGGAAGAGCCAGTTATAGCTATTCAGGAAAATATTTGTTTGATGCTACAATCCGTCGTGACCGTTCGTCGCGTTTTTCAGCTGCCAACAATGTAGCTTACTTCCCGGCTGTGAGTGGTGGATGGGTATTATCTGATGAAAACTTTGCCAAATCTACGGCTTCCTGGCTTTCCTATGCAAAAGTACGCGTTGGTTGGGGACAAACCGGTAACCAGGAAATCGGGAACCTTAACCCTTACACACTTTACTCAACTAATCCGGCGCTTTCTTTTTATGATATTAACGGAACAAAAACATCCGCTACTGCCGGTTATGAACTGACTCAGTTCGGTAACCCGAAAGCGAAATGGGAAACCACAACTTCTACCAACTTAGGTCTGGATGCGGTTTTGTTTAAAGGAACTGTCGATGTTGCTTTGGACTGGTATACCCGTAAAACTACTGATATGTTATTCCCGGTATCTCCGCCTTTGACTGCCGGTGTTGCCGCAGCGCCTTTCCAAAACATTGGTTCTATGAGAAACCGTGGTGTGGATCTGGGTATCAGCTACAATGGAAAAGCACTCGATGGAGATCTTACCTACACAATTGGCGCCAATTTCAGTACCTATCGTAACGTAGTGACCGGAACTAACGGAGATCCTAACACACAGTATTTCGGTATCAATGACGAACGTATTCAAAACTTTGTAGTAACGCAGCAAAACCATCCGATTTCTTCTTTCTTCGGATACAAACATGATGGAATTTTCCAAACTGATGCAGAAGCAAAAGAAGCGCCTAAAAACAACCTGGGTTCTAACGAAAACAGAGCTGGCCGTTTCAAATTTGTAGATGTGAATGGCGATGGTGTTATTGATACAAAAGATTTGAGCATCATCGGAAGCCCGCACCCTGACTTCACGTATGGTCTTAATATCAATGTTAGCTACAAAGGTTTTAGCCTGGCACTTTTCGGAGCAGGTGTACAAGGAAACCAGATTTTTAATTATACAAAATACTGGACTGATTTCCCTACTTTCTTTGGTAACAAAAGTACCCGTATGCTGAACGAATCGTGGGAACCAGGCAAAACAGGTGCTATCCTTCCGCAGCTGAATTCCAGCGATCAGGTTAGTATTCTTCCATCGGATTATTATCTTGAAAATGGCTCTTACTTCCGTTTCAAGAATATCCAGCTTACTTACGCATTGCCAAAAAATCTTTTGTCAAAAGTTGGACTGGGACCTTGCAGAATTTATGTACAAGGGCAAAACCTGATTACCTGGACAAAATATTCAGGTATGGACCCGGAAGTTAACCTTCGTAACTACGGTGCAGGAAATGACAGACAAATTGGTGTGGACGGCGGCTCATATCCTGCTTCCAAACAATACATTGTTGGTTTAAACATAAGTTTCTAATCATCTGATCTTAACAAACAGAAATACTTTTTTAAGGTATTTCAATAACCGAAACTTTAATTTTTCAAAAAAGATGAAAAAATTTGCCATTATCGTATCATCCATCGTACTGGGAGTTCTCAGTTCATGCTCTGATTCATTTTTAGAAGTTACACCAAAAGCTGCGCTTGTATCCACAACTTTGCAGAATAAAGTAGGTGTAAATGCCCTACTTATAGGTGCCTACTCCTTATTGGACGGTTGGGCAACCGCAGAAGGTGCTTATCGTTCGTATAATGTAGGTGCAGATAACTGGGTTTATGGAAGTGTAGCTTCGGATGATGCCTACAAAGGTACCAATGCGGGTGACCAGCCACCAATTTCGCAGATCGAACAAGGAAATATTGCAGCGGATAATATTTACTTCCGTGGGAAATGGAGAGGTATGTATGATGGAATTGCCCGTAGCAATGACGTTTTGCAAAATCTGGCAAAAGCCACAGATTTCACTGATGCTGAACGTGCACAGGTGGTAGCAGAAGCGCGTTTCCTTCGTGGAAATTACCATTTTGAACTGAAAAAAATGTTCAATATGGTGCCTTATATTGACGACACGGTGTATGATCCAAACAACCTGGAAAGTACAAAACTTCCAAACAGCACGGATATCTACCCAAAAATCGAAGCAGATCTGAAAGCTGCGTATGATGCTTTGCCAACTTCACAGGCTCAGCCAGGCCGTCCTACAAAATGGGCTGCGGGAGCCTTGTTGTCAAAAGTTTACATGTTCCAGAAAAAGTATGCAGAAGCAAAAACAATACTTGAAGCTATCGTGGCCAGTGGAAAATACAGATTAGTAGACAAATACCATGACAACTTCCAGGCCTCAACCAACAACAATGCAGAATCAATTTTCGAAGTTCAGTATTCCGTAAACGACGGTGCTGCGGGTGGTGAAAACGGAAACATCGGTTCTACATTGAATTATCCATACGGTGGCGGTGCCTTTACTACATGCTGCGGGTTTTTCCAGCCTTCCGTCAACCTTGTCAATGCTTTCAGAACAGATGCCAACGGCTTACCATTACTAGATACTTTCAACGATACTGATATCCCTAATGATCAGGGAATTGAAGCAACTGCACCTTTTACACCTTACGCTGGTCCCCTGGATCCTCGTTTGGACTGGACAGTTGGCCGTCGTGGGATTCCGTATCTTGACTGGGGCGTACATCCTGGAAAATCTTACATACGTGACCAGTCTTATGCAGGACCTTATTCTCCAAAGAAACACGTTTCACACAAATCGGATCCGTTTTTTGCTTCAAATAACCGTCTTAATGCAAACAACTTCCGTCTGATCCGTTATGCACAGGTTTTATTATGGCTTGCTGAAATTGAAACAGAAATCGGAAGTCTTGACAAAGCAAGAGGTTATGTAAATCAGATTCGTGCGAGAGCGGCCAAACCGGAAGGTTTTGTAAAAAATGCTGATGGAACCAATGCAGCCAATTATGTTATCAAAGAATATACTGCTGCCTGGACCGATCAAGCTTTCGCCCGTAAAGCGGTAAGATTCGAAGAACGTCTTGAACTGGGTATGGAGGGCAACCGCCGCTTTGACCTTGTTCGCTGGGGTGTAGCTGCTGAAACGATGAATGCGTATTATACCGTGGAAGGCAACAAGCGTGCTTACCTGAAAGGATCACAGTTTGTCAAAGGGAAACACGAATATTTCCCGATACCACAACAGGAAATTCTGAATAGCCAGGTTGGAGGCAAAGCCACTCTGACTCAAAACAGCGGATATTAACCGAAAACTAGGTTGAATTTTAACAATCAAAGAGCCGATTCATTTGAGTCGGCTTTTTATATTAAATTTGTATCAGAAAAAATGGTTAAACACAAATCAATATAAAATGAAAATTAACAACGAAGGAGACTACGAAAAAGCCTCAGAAAGAATTGATGAAATATATGGTGCAAAACCAGGAACACCAGAAAAAAAAGAACTCGATGAGCTTTTGAAAGCGGTTAAGGAATATGAAGATGATTTTATACGTATGCTTAAAGAAAACAATTAATTTTCTCTCAGATTTATCATTATTCCCTCCACTTTTTCGCAGCGTGTTATAAACCGCTCGACAAGTGTTGTACGTACTTCCACGAGCATTTTACATTCCATTTCAAAAACCTGTTCACTGATGGGCAGTTCAAGTTCTTTAACGATCTTCATCACATCATTCATCTGAACATACGAAAAACGCAGCTCATACAGGTTAAACAAGTATTTTTCAACGATGTGGGCATTATCCAGCGCATCTTCTGTTGCTGAACGATAAGCATTGATCAATCCGGGAATGCCAAGTAAAGTCCCGCCAAAATACCGCACCACCACAACCAGCACATTAGTAATTTCTCTGGAATAAAGTGTATTCAGAATCGGACGGCCAGAAGAACCGGAAGGTTCACCATCATCACTCAGCCGATAACGCATCTTGTCCAGGCCAAAACGATAAGCGTATACATGATGATTCGCTTTTGGATGTAGTTCACGAAGGAGAATCAGCTGATCTTTAACATCATTTTCGGAGGAAACCGGAAAAATGAAAGAAATAAATTTGCTCCCTTTATCTTTAAAAAACCCTTCTACTGGCTCAGAAATGGTTTTATATGTATCTTCAAATAACACGATCAGCTCTTCTTTTATTGGTGTGCAACAAAACAGAATAAATTAAACCAGCACCGGCAAACGCTGCCATAACCATGAAAACAACCGGTAGATTTTCCTTTTTATTTGCAAAAAGAGCAGCTGATAAAAACGCCCCCAGCCCAATTCCTGCTTCCAGAGAAATATACATGGTGGCAATGGCTCTTCCCCGGTTATGATCACTGCTCAAATCAACCGTCCAGGCAGAAAGTACGGGAGATAATATTCCCATGGATATACCAAAAAAGGCGGCTCCCGTCAGAAAGACAAATACTGTTTCGGCATAACCGGTAATAAGCATGGACAGTATTAAAATAACACAGCCGACAATGGTGACAGGGACGCGCCCTTTTCTGTCTGAGATTTTACCTGCACCAAATCGTATCAAAATAGAGAACAACGTAAAAACCATAAAATAAACGCCCCGGTTTTTAATTCCCAGATAACCACAAAAATCAGGCGTTAAGGTTGCAACCGCACCAAAACCGAAATAGATCAGGAATGTTACCAAAGCCGGACTGAAAACATCCGGTTCAAAAATATCCCGCGGCGTGATTTTAAATGCTTTCAGAGATAACTTTTCTTTTTCCACCAATGTCTCTTTCATATTAAAGAGAATGACAATAGAAAGAAGCGCAAAAAACGAAGAAGTATAAAAAAGCGCATTCATCGAAAAAGCCTGGCTGATCATACTGCCTATCGCAGGCCCAAAAGCTGACCCGACGCCCATACACATGCCATGAATCCCCATAGCCTCACCCCGCCGGTTTGCCGGGATAATGTCTGCGATGTAGGCTGCAGTGCCTGTGGGCTTGAACCCCGTTGAAAAACCATGAACCAGCCTTAATAACAAAAAAGGCATAACTGTGGTGAAAACAGGATATAGAAATCCGCAAAGAAAACAAACCAGCGAGCCAAAAGCCATCACAGGAACACGTCCAACGCGATCGGTCAGGCGGCCGCTGAAAGGACGGGATATACCGGCCGTCAAAGTGAAAAGTCCAATAATAAATCCTTTGTACTCTGCCCCTCCCATTGCAGATAAATAACCTGGAAGCTCAGGTATAAGCATGTTGAAACTTGAAGAGAATAAAAAGGAACTCAAACCCAGCAACCAAAACTGCAGTGTAAATATTCCGGGAGAAGCCGTATTTTGCATCCCACAAAATTACAACTATCTTGGACAATAGTTGAAAGTGAACAGTTGAAAGTTGAAACTTTGCATGAGCGATCAGATTCATCACCTGTCAACGACACGTTCCTTTTAATTTCTTGTTTTCAATTTTCAGCTAAAATGGTTAGAATATTTTATAAAGAGGGACGAGCGATAAAACGCGAAAACGATATCCGCGAACTGGGCAAAGTTGAAAATCTTGTCTGGGTGGATTTGCAGTCTCCGTCGGCCGAAGAAGAAGAATGGGTTGAAAATAAGTGCGATATCAGTTTTCAGACACCACAGGAAATAGTGGAGATTGAAAGCAGCTCCCGGTTTTTTGAGCAAAATGAAACCATTAATGCCAACTCCAACTTTTTGAGCATTGACCGTGACGGTTATAAAACATATCCGGTTTCATTTATTCTTCATAAAAACATTCTTTTTACGTATCGCAGAGGAGATTCGAAAACTTTCGCGGATACTGTAAAAAAAATGAAGGTAAGTCCAGATACTTTTCAAACCGGTGTAGACTTTATGCTGATGTTACTGGAAACAAGAATTGAAGCGGATGCCGACTCGCTTGAAGCCATTTCCAGAGATATTTCCGTGATCAGTAAGGATCTGACACATGAACAAAAAGCCAGACAAGAAGTGCTGTTACGGATAAGTGCCTTGCAGGAAACCACCATGATGCTCCGGGAGACCAGTATTGATAAACAACGGGTACTTTCCGGCATATTGCGCAGCCAGTATTTTCCAGAGGATCGAAAAGAACACCTGCGGATCATTTTAAAAGATATTAATTCACTGCTTGAATATACCACCTTCAATTTTGAAAGGCTCGAATATCTGCAAAACACGTTCATGGGTTTAATCAATCTTGAACAAAGTCAGGTGATCAAGATTTTCACCGTAGTGACGATCATATTTATGCCTCCGACGCTCATTGCCGGTATTTTCGGAATGAACTATACCCACATTCCTTCCACTGAAGAACCCTGGGGATTTTGGGTTTCCTTATTTCTGATGGTGTTATCTTCGCTCGTGGTTCTATGGTTTTTCAGAAGAAAAAAATGGATCTGAGATTAACATATAAGTAGCTATCCGTTTTAATTCATGAATAATAATACACCAATTGAATTTTCATTTGCAAAGACAGACCAGGATCTGGAACAAATTCTGGCACTGCAGCAATTAAATTTAAAAACGAATATTTCAGAGGAAATAAAAAAAGAACATGGTTTTTTAACCGTTTGTCATACCAAAGAGCAACTGGAAATGATGCGTGATGCCACGCCTCAAATTATTGCGAAGTCAGATGGACGCGTCATTGCTTTTGCGTTGGCCATGCTTCCGTCATTGGGCGAGCTCATTCCGGATCTTAAACCGATGTTCGAAATTTGCGAAAATATTACCTGGCACGGTAAACTTATCGGAGAATATAAATATTACATGATGGGACAGATCTGCGTCAGTGAATCTTTTCGGGGTCGGGGCGTGTTTGATAAATTATATGACACACACAAAGATCTCTATGCAGGAAAGTTTGAGTTTTGTATTACCGAAATTTCAACATCCAACAAGCGCTCTCAGCGTGCGCATGAACGTGTTGGCTTCGAAACAATTCATACGCACAAAGATCATGTAGACGAGTGGAATGTAGTTGCCTGGAAAATAAAATAGGAGTTTTTTTACATAGTAATAAACCAGTATATATTTTCATTTTTCAGATAATCTAAAAAATAATTATTAGGTACAGATCATTATTTTTTAATATTGTGGAAATCAACGCTTTCTTTTGCTTTGTACTATTAAAAATTCAATTTATATACGAAATATTGATATAGTTTTACCCAAGATAAAGTATAGATTTTTTTTCCTCTTCCAACCCTTTTTCTGAACCCGGTGTCTTAATATTATTGGCATAAAACTTGCAACAGATTCTTAAAAAATACGGTAATGATTGTAGCGGGTGTTACATTTAGTATCTATGAGAGTCAGAGGTTTATGTGTAGTGGACTATGCGTGTATCAGATATCGCTTTTTAATAATCCAAAGCTTTATTGATCCGGATGCAATGATTCTTGTAAAAAAGTCGTTTCAATCCCAGCGTGAGAATCATCTGCCATAGGCTGTTTTAGTAGAAAATCTGATGCGGACAGAATAAATACAGTTCCCAAACCGCATGGGTTATTAAAAATTGTTTAAACTAAATAACCGATTGAATGAAAAGCATCTCAGTAATCATTCCAAATTATAATGGAAAACATTTATTTGAAAAATATTTCAACCATAATTTTCAAGTGCTTACTTCCATTAAAACCGAGGTTGAAATCATCGTCATCGATGATGCTTCAACGGATGGCTCTGTGGAATATTTGCAACAACATTATGGGGATAGCATCACACTATTAAAAAAAGAAACCAATTCGGGATTTTCTGAAACTTGTAACCTGGGAATCAAACAAGCGAATATGGATCTCATATTTTTGCTTAATACTGACGTCACGCTGGAATCGGGATACCTTGAAAAGTTATATAAATTTTTTGAAAAAGAAGACACATTCGGAGTCATGGGACGCATCATCGGCATGGATGATGATCTTATCCGCGAGGCTGCGCGTGAGCCGCGTATTATGGGCAGAAAAATAAAGTCATCAGACTTGTTTCACCTGCAGAACATGGACGCGCTTACACCGACTTTCTATCTTTCAGGAGCGAATGCGTTGATGGATACAAAAAAACTGAAAACCATCAATGGATTTAATGAAATGTTTAATCCGTATTATGGTGAAGATCAGGAACTTTCTATTCGTGCCTGGCGGATGGGATGGAAATGTTATTATGAGCATAACGCGGTATGTCGCCATGAGGTAATGGCCAGTACCAAACATCACAATCACAAACGTGCTATCAAGAGAATCCACTTCCGGAACCGGTATTATGTGCATTACCTGCACCTTCAGGGCTCTGATTTAATGCTGTGGCATTTACAGATTCTGGTTTGCGATGTACTTTTAGGCCTGTTTACCTGCCAGTTTTATAAAATCGAAGCGTACAGGGATTTCCTTAAAAATCGTAGCGGATTACGAATTAAGAAAAGTGCATTTAATCGTCAGATGAAGAGAAATCATTCCAACATTGGTATTCTGGATGTGATCGATAATATTAAGATGATGATCAAGTATCAGCACGTTATTAAACTATAATTGCTTTTTATTAGGGTCAAGGACTAAGTGTAAACGCTGACACAGGTTTACACTGAAACCTGATTTTCATCAAGCGGATTTGTTATATAACATAACAAATCCTTAACAACTGCTATTCTATGGATCCGGATTTATAATATCAGGATCCAACACTTCCAAATACTTCCTGCACGGCTTACTCTGCGCCAATTTCCAAATAAAATTATCCTTTCCAGTCAGCATAATTGCCTCTGCTTCCGTCTTCGTAATTGATTTTGTGATATGGAATCACCCCGTGTTTACAGATTTAATTGTAAAAATCAGACAATAAATCTCTCAATTCGCGGAATAGAATCTTTCTAAAATAAGCCTGGACTCTCCTTGAAATTCCGGTCAAACGATGTAGATTTGTTTTTAGCAGCAATCATCTGGAACGATTTTTCTGCACTGCTGCTGTGAAGACTCAGTCTGTTTAACAAACAATTAACTATGTCACAAGAAATTATAAAACAGGAACCCCTGTTGATTGAAGATCCGTTGCGTTTTGTTTTATTTCCGATTAAGCATATGGACATTTGGGAAATGTACAAACGTCATGAAGCCTCTTTCTGGACTGCCGAAGAGATAGATTTATCGCAGGATCAGAAAGACTGGGATAACCTGAATGATGGTGAACGTCACTTTATTTCTCACATTCTCGCCTTTTTTGCTGCTTCGGACGGAATTGTTAATGAAAATCTTGCTGTAAATTTTCTAAGTGAAGTGCAGTATGCCGAAGCGAAATGTTTTTACGGCTTTCAGATTGCCATGGAAAACATTCACTCCGAAACATATTCTCTGTTAATTGATACTTATATTAAAGATCCTGCCGAAAAAGATCACCTTCTTCGCGCCATTGATACGGTCCCATGTGTTCAGAAAAAGGCGGAGTGGGCTTTAAAATGGATCAACAGCCCGGTATTTGCGGAAAGGATTATCGCATTTGCGGCGGTGGAAGGAATTTTCTTTTCAGGATCATTCTGCTCTATTTTCTGGTTGAAAAAACGTGGTCTGATGCCTGGCTTATCTTTCTCCAACGAACTTATTTCTCGGGACGAGGGCCTTCATTGTGAATTTGCATGTTTGCTTTACACGCAGCATATCGTTAACCAATTGCCCCAGGAGCGTGTGATCGAGATTATGATGGATGCTGTAAAAATCGAGCAAGAATTTGTAACCGAGGCACTTCCGGTTTCCTTGATCGGCATGAATGCTGATTTAATGAATCAATATATTGAATACATCGCTGATTTCTGGCTTGAACGTCTTGGATGTCCAAAGCAATTCGGCTCTACTAATCCCTTTGATTTTATGGAATTGATTTCATTGCCAGGGAAAACCAATTTCTTTGAAAAAAGAGTTGGAGATTATCAAAAAGCGGGTGTAATGAGTGGTTTGCAGGACAAAGATTCAGGACATAAAATTTCGTTCGACTCTGATTTCTGATAAAATAAAAACCTTATAGGAAACAGCAAACACGTTTTCCTATAAGGTTTTCACAAAAACCCGTTATATAATTTCTTGGTGATTCAGGGCATATTCTTCACAACCAAATCTGCACTTTTCTCCCACTTCCGGATGACGGACGCTACCTCCTTCGGCGAAATTTGGTTCATACATTCGCATTTAGAAACATCGTCCTGGCATTTATTACATTCCCTTGATCCGACAAGATAGGACGCTTTCGGTCCGATTGGCCCCCAACGCCTGGGAAATAATGGTCGCATCGGCGGATATAACCCGAGTGCATTATTTCCTAACGCTGCTGCTATATGCAAAGGCCCGGTGCTTGCGGCGATCAAACCATTGGCGTGATAAATAAAAGATATAAATTCTTTAAGATTCATCATGCCGGTTACATCCACCACATGTTCCGGCAAATGCCGTAACCAATCTCTCATCAACGCCCCTTCCGTCTTGGTGCCCGAAATAAATATTTTATATTTTTCCTGCGGTAAAAGATGGATTAAATCAGCAAAATTCTGCAATCCCCATTCCCGTGCACTTTTGTTTGATTTTGGATGTAAAATAATGTTGACCCTATCTCCCTGTAGGTACGAAGCAAGCCTTTGCGGTAAAGCGGAAATCCTGTTCAGTTTAAAATGCTGAAAAATATCTTCAAGTGAAAAATTTTTATCAATTTCCAGCGCTTTTAATAATTTCAGATTTAATTGCGCCTCATGCAGGTCAGACTTTTTGCGGCTTAACTGAACCAGACGGTTACAGGTCATCCAGTGAAACCAGCGATTAGTAGTACCGATACGAACGGGTATTTTGGCGTCCTTGGCCAGTCTTGCGATTTTTAAATTCGGTAAAACATGAATAATCACATCATAGTTTTCCGCCTTCAGATAGTTAATCTGTTCCTGATATTCAAGCTTCTCGATCAAATCCATGTTGATGAATTTATCGATTACAGCATTACAATGGATTACATCTTTTGTGTAAGAACGCCCTAAAAAATGCAGTTCAGAAACATCGATATTTTCTTTTAAAATATTACAGATAGGAATTGTCAAAATAACATCTCCGATGGCATCCGTTCTGCTAACAAGAATTTTCAGTTTCTTTTCTGACATTTTTTCAATTTTCATTCTAGTTGTCATTCGACAACTTTTTCCACTGTCTTACCATTTGACAAGTTATTGCATACTATAATAACAAATCCCGGTCAATTTTATGTTAAAAAGTAAATATTTTTTTATTATCCTGCGAGAATTCTAATTATTTTTTAATAATAGGATCATTCGCCGTTTAAATTTTCAATCGTTTTCCAGACAAGTTCACTTTCATAACCCTTTCCCAAAGCAAACCGTACCAGTTTTTGTTTGAGTTTGAACTTGTCTGTCTCGGTTCTCGCAAGCTGTTCTCTCTTTTTTATCAGGATTTCTTTCAAACTGTCGTGATAGGATTCTTCCGGAATTTCGCTCATGCCTTGCTGAATACTGTATTCGGAAAGCCCCCGGCGGTGAAGTTCCTGCTTAATCTTCATTTTACCCCAGTTTTTTATCCTGAATTTGCCGCCAGCATATGTTTTTGCAAAGCGCTCTTCACTCAAATAATTCAGGGTTATCAATTCTGCAATAATTTCATCGGCTTCTTCTCCCCAAACCTCCCATTTCTGCAAACGCTTTCTGACCTCATCCTGAGTACGCTCCTGATAAGCACAATAAGATGCTGCTTTTTGAAGAATAAGACGATCCATGCGGCAATGTTAACTAATATTTATATTTCATAATTCTGTCACAAGATTAAAGATAAAATATCAACTCTGAATAACTATTTTTGGTAAATCATCAGTAAAATAAAATTACGCCCCACTTCAAACACTGAACCCATATGCTTTTTGAAAGACGCTCCTTTTTGAAATTTATACCAGCCTTATCAGGATTATCCTTTTTAAACATTCCGGAAAATAAAACCATGGCCGGAAAACTTGCCTTGCGCTTTATTGTTGCATCGGATGGCCATTTTGGCCAGCCTAATACAGAATACAAAACGTTCCACAGTGATTTAATCGGCTGGATTAATCAGGAAAAAGTACAAAAAGGGGTTGACTTTACCATCATCAACGGCGACATCATTCACGATGATCCGACACTGCTTTATGACGCTAAATCAACTTTTGAAAATCTGCGCGTACCCTTTTATGTTACACGGGGAAATCATGACCGTGTTGGTCTGGATGTATGGCAAAGTACCTGGGGCTACTCCACAAATCACAGTTTTGCAAAGGGCGACTATGCCTTTATTCTGGGTGATACGTCGAATGAAAAAGGTGAATACTTATGTCCCGACATCAATTGGCTGCGTTCCGAAATCGCTAAATATTCCACAGCCAAAGGCATTTTTATATTTTTACATATTACGCCTGAAAAATGGACAGATAACGCTGTCGACTGTAAAGAGGTGACGGATCTCTTTGCAAAAACACCGAATGTGAAGGCCATTTTTCACGGGCACGACCACGATCAGGACAGCCAGAAAACACTGAATAAAAAACCATATTTCTTCGACGGACATTTCGGAGGAAACTGGGGCACTTCCTATAAAGGATACCGCGTAGTCGAAATTTATCAGGATGAAACATGGCAGACTTATCAGTACAATCCCACTGCTGCTCCTGTTTTGAATAGCTTTTCCGGAAAAAACTAATATGAAATTATTACAATAAGCCTATTTTGCCCTGGATAATACCGGGGCAACCAAAATCCTTTACCCGCACGCTGCCATTATACCGATAAGCCTAAACCTTTGTAACAGACTGACGGAAGAATACTGAATCAATCATGCCTCATCAGGATCGATGCGGATCACCTTTTGTGTGTTATTGAAACTTTATCTGCGAAATAAGGTACTTAAAGGTTACAATGTTTAAGGAATTATTTATCTTTCGCTTTGGATAATCATATTATGTTATCCAAAAAATCCTCTATCAAAAAATTCTGCTTTGAAATTATTTTACGCCTGTACTTTTTTCCTGGTACTGATCAGCTTGCTGTCATTTGCCCAGGAGCGTGTTGATATAACCACCTGCGACGGCACCGGAACCGGAATTGTTTGTGTAGCACCGAGCGACTCACTCTATAATCTTTGTGTAAAAGTGACCCCCGGCCCCTGTACCAGTAAAAAATACACGATTGACTGGGGAGACGGAAGCATAGAGCCTATTACACTGGACGCAGCTCTGACATTAAAACACAATTACGACTTACGTACTTTTGTAAAAAATTGCTCAAATGGAGAATTCAAAGTGAGCATTTTTGTTGAAAATGCAACCTGCCCTAACGATAACAAGGGGTTTCGTGTTACTTTCAACAAAAACCCGCAAGCGAACCCGATAGTCCAGGCTGCATGTGAAGGCTCGTCTCTATCGATAAGTAATAACAGTTGCCCGACTTCCTCCGACATCAATTTTTTATGGGAATTCAGTGACGGTCGCACCAGCACATCGACTTATCCATCCATCACATTCACAGATGCCAACAAGAATTACAAGGTAAAATTAACGGCTACCTCCAAAACTTGTGGTACCAGTTCAAAGGAAATCGACTTCAAACTAAGCAAAAAACCAGTTGCCAATTTTAACGCCACCGGGTTTTCGATTGCCAACAAAGACACAGCAATTTGTATCTCAAACGGAGCGACTTTGACTATGGATGGCAGTGTCTCTATTGATGAAACGAGCTATTATTGGGAAATCAGCGGCGGGCAGTTTGAATATCTGGACAAAACGGCCTATAATTCGAGTCTTGTCAAAATTAAATTTAAAGAGAAAAAAGAATATACCATTAAGCTTACAGCAACCAATAACTGCGGTAACTCGGTAATCACCCGAAAATATAAAGTTATTGACCCGGAAGCTCCAAAATTAACACCTCAGCCAGATGCATGTGAAGCCATTCAATATAGAATAAGTAATCCGGTAAACGGAGCTATTTATACCCTGAATGGCAAACCGCTTGGTGCAAGCGAGTCTGTGGCACTGCCATTAAGCGATATTCCATACATTGTCACAGCCAGCATGACCAATGCCTGCGGTGCACAAATGATCAGCGATACCTTTACAGTCGCGATACCAAAACCGGTCAATATCCTGACATTTTTAAAAGACACAGTACTTTGCCTAAGCACCACACCAATCCCGCTTCGGGCAGACCACAGTGGCGGAGATTGGAGCACGAATGGCGTGGAAACGATTAATGGCGTCAAATATTTTGTTCCAAAAACGGCAGGAAATTACACATTATCCTACACCAAAGGAACAGGAAAATGCCTTATGTCGGACGCTGTACAGATAAAAGTGGAAGGCGTTCAGGTAAGTGTCACCGACCAAACAATTTGCAGCGGAACCGACTTCCTTAAACTTATGGGAACTCCCTCCGGCGGCATATGGACCACTTCGGATTGTGCCAATTGTATCAAAAACGATACATTGAATACCAAAAATCTGTCGGTAAGCCTGCTTAACCTTACTTATGAAGTTAGTAACCAATCAGGCTGTAAGGCCAAAGCTACATCAAAAGTTACTGTGGGAAGTCCCAAAGCGGCATTTGTGCTGGATCCGGGTTGCAGCGGAAGCGGTTTCAAGCCCAGGAACAATTCCACCTCTGCGAATAACTATATCTGGTTTGTAAACGGAAAAAGTACCTCTACGGAAATTAATCCCGAGCTGACACTTGCAGCCGGGATAAATAAAATTATGCTTATTGCAAAGGCAGGGAATTGTGCTGATACGCTTCGCAGGGATGTTACGGTTACGGCAGCGCCGGCAACGATTGGATTTACCCCTTCTGTTACACTGGGCTGTTCACCTTTAAATGTTGCTTTCAATCTCACCGGAACTTCTGATCCGTCGGTCAGTTATACATGGAATTTCGGAGACGGAACAAGTTATACCGGTTATCAGGCTCCGGCCAAAACTTTCATAAATCAGTCAAAACGCGACAGTACGTTTTCTGTCACCATAACCGCTAACAATAGCTGCGGAAAACAGACGGATACAAAGAAAATTGTGGTTCGCCCACTGGCAAAGGCCGAAATTGGTGTTGATTCTACCATTTTAAGATGTACCCCCGCACAACTATTATTCTCGAACCGATCCTCCGGTATTGACAAGGATAAGTCACGGTGGCTTTTCGGAGATGGCACGGTTCGTACAACGGGAAGCGACACGGTTTATCATTCATTTTCAGCGCGTGACAATGCCCAGACCTTTGTGGTAAAACTGGAAGTAACCAGCGCATGCGGCCAGGATACCGACGAGGTCAAAATAGAAGTTTATCCTACAACAGTAAAAGCACTTTACACGATATCAAAATCGGAGGTATGCCCCGGTGAAACAGTACAGTTTACCGATGCGACTGTGCCCAAACCAAATCGCTGGGTATGGAAATTCGGAGACGGAACAATATCGACACTACCTAATCCCACGCACGCATTCTCTCAGTCCAAAAAAGATTATAAGGTCACGCTGATTGCTTACACTGCCTGCGGATATGATTCCACCCAATTAACGGTCAGAACTACAACAGCACCAGCCGGTGATTTTGAGGCAACTTCCGTGGTTTGCCAGGGAGAGACAGTTCAGTTTACCAACAAATCGGATACCCAGCTTGATTTTATCTGGGATTTTGGCGACGGCTCTGCACCCGATACTTTGAATTATTCACCGGTTCATACCTATGCAACGGAGGGGAATTTCACCGTGAAACTTTCGGGTTACAGGGGTTCGAAATCCTGTAAGATAGAGCTCAAAAAAATACCCGTTTCTGTCATATCAGCCGTTGTGGCCGATTTTAAAATCAATGGAGATTCACTGATTTGCGCTCCGGGACCGGCTAATCTTATCAGCTTGTCAGATAATGCAGACAGCTTTAAATGGTATTTCAGTGATGGTAAAACGTCCGAAGCTAAAAATCCTGCACTGCCATTTGATAAAGGTTTGTATGGAATAAAACTCGTTGTAGGAAAAGGAGGCGTTTGTCGTGATTCGATTGAAAAAACAGCTGCATTTGTAATCGTGGATTGTGAGGTAAACATTCCGGAAGCATTTACGCCAAACGGCGACGGATTTGGCGACCGATATACACTTTTCGGTAAAGGAATTCAGCAAATCATTTCTTTGAAAATAAGAAACCGATGGGGTGAAATGATTTTTGAAATGAAAAAAGTACCTCCCGGAAGTCAACGACCGGAAGAATCCTGGGATGGAACGCTGAAAGGTAAACCCTTGCCTGCCGACCTTTATGTATACGAAGCAGAAATTCTCTACATAGATAACCGTATCTCTGATAAATTAAGAGGAAACCTTTACCTGGTTCGTTAATGAAAAAACTTTTACCGCTGATTTTTATTCTACTTGTAAATCTTGTCAAAACGCATGCGCAGGCACCGCAGTTTTCGCAATTTTATTCTAATCCGCTGTATACCAATCCTGCCTATGCAGGAGATGCGGGGACACCCCGGTTTATTGCCAATTACCGCAATCAGTGGGCATCTATCGGCATACCTTTCCAAACTGCCGCTTTCTCTTTTGATACCTATGCGGAAGATGTTGGCATAGGGCTTGGTGTCCAGGCTATCCATGATAAACGCGGGCCAGCCTTAAATAGCAGTCAATTATCAGCGCAAATTTCAAAACTGGTTTATCTGGATGGACAAAAAGAATTGCGGTTGATTGGGGGTTTACAGGGTGCGTGGACTTCCAACAGCTGGAATGGAGAGGATTTGACTTATGTTTCCCAGTTTCTTGGCAGTACAGACCCTATATCAACCAACGGTTTGTCCAGCAACAAATTAACTTTATCCACAGGTGCTGTATTGGAATATGTTCCAAAATATGAATACTACGTTTCCTACTGGATATCTGGCGCATGGCACAACATGGGCATCAACAACGATGTAAGCATTGAACACCAGCGCATTAATTTACAGATCGGAACAAAAATACCTATCGAAATCCCTTCGTTTTTCGGCAATAATCTGGGTAGGGATATGAACCGCGAAAGCGCATTAACCATGGCTCTTCAGGTGAGAAAACAGGGGCCAAGCAAACAATTGGACGCCGGATTCAATATTATTTATTCTCCTCTTCTCGTTGGTTTATGGTATCGCGGAATGATCGCAGGAGAAAAGCGAAGGGACGCAGCCATTGGCACGCTTGGCTGGGCAAGTGGTAATATGTTATTCCAGGCCAGTTATGACCTGCCCGTTTCCTCACTGGGACTTGATACCGGAGCCTTCGAAATATCCATCTGGTATGGCATTGACGCACTTTTCAAGTTCTCCGGCAAAGGTGCACAGGATCGGAGGGGAAGAAAATGTTTGCGATATTAATCAAAGAGGCGAGGTGCTGACACCTCGCCTCTTCGATTAAATCACCTTGATCAAATGATTTTTCTTCCCTTTCGAAACCAGGATAAAGCGGTCTTGAAGTAATTGAAAATCTGAAAGTGATTGCTCTGGCGACGCAACTTTCACTTTATTGATGCTTACTGCATTTTGCTGCAATGCCCGTCGCGCTTCTCCTTTTGAAGGATATATTTCAGCATTCGTAACAGTGGAAATCAGATCAAGCAAATTTGGACAGGCATCCCAGTCGGCGCGCGTAATTTCTGTCTGCGGCACTCCGTTAAATATCGTATCGAACTCATCGATAGCGATGCTTTGGAGTGTTTCCAAAGTTGCTTTCCCAAACAAAACATCCGTAGCTTTTAATACCAATTGGTAGTCACGCTCCGAGTGAATACGGATCGTAAGTTCAGCGGCCAGCGCTTTCTGCATGATCCGTAGATGCGGCTCTGCGGCATGACTACTTTCCAAAGCTTCGATTTCTTCTTTTGTTTTAAGAGAAAAAACACGCAAAAATCTTGGGGAATCTTCATCACTCTGACTAAGCCAGAACTGGTAAAATTCATAAGGAGAAGTTCTGGAAGCATCCAGCCAGATATTTCCACCCTCACTTTTCCCAAATTTAGATCCGTCCGATTTTGTTAAAAGCGGTGTCGTCAAGGCATAAGCTTTGAAATACCCTTCTTCATCTCCCTCCTTGCGGCGAATGATTTCGGTCCCGGTGGTGATATTTCCCCACTGATCCGAACCACCCATCTGGAGACGGACATTTTTGTGTTTATATAAATGATAAAAATCGTAACCCTGCAAAAGCTGGTATGAAAATTCCGTAAAAGATATACCTGTTTCCAGGCGTTTTTTCACAGAATCTTTTGACATCATATAGTTAACAGACAAATACTTACCGGCTTCACGGAGAAACTGAAGGAAACCTATTTCCTTGAACCAGTCGTAATTGTTAACCATCTCCGCAGAATTTTCTCCGCAGTCAAAATCAAGGAATTGTTCTAATTGCTTCCGAATACCTTCCTGGTTGATACGTAACGTATCCTCATCCAAAAAGGAACGTTCCGCAGCCTTAAATGACGGATCTCCGATCATTCCCGTCGCCCCTCCTATTAAGGCAATCGGCTTATGTCCTGCTTTTTGCAAATGCACCAGCAACATTATCGTTGCCAGATTTCCGATATGCAAAGAAGCGGCGGTAGGGTCAAAACCGATATAACCGGCAGTCATTTCTTTACTCAGCTGCTCATCCGTTCCTGGCATCATGTCGTGCAACATCCCGCGCCAGCGCAATTCTTCAATGAAATCGGTTCTCATTTTTATACTATTTGGCAATTTTTAAAATCAAGGTGCAAAGATAGATTGATTTTGGTAAACCTTGCAGAATTGAGGAAGGTATATAGGAATCGGCAGGAAATTTAAGAATCACTTTAAACGTTATTCTCTGCCAAACTGTTTATTTTTAAACAATAGAAAGAATTTATTTAACATTTCATTCTTCATCATATGCTAAGATTTATCCGGATGTTCATATCAATCCTGGTAATCAATTACTTAATACCGGCGCAAAGCACCGCACAGCAGAGCACATACTGCAACCCGATGGATATTGATTACAAATATAATTTTGAGCAACTGAACGAAAAAATCTCGTATCGGTCCGGCGCTGATCCAGTTATTATCAATCACAAATCGGAATATTTCCTTTTTGTAACCATTTCCGGCGGCTACTGGCATTCAAAAGACATGCTGAACTGGAAGTATATCACTGCGAACCGCTGGCCGTTTGAAGATATGTGCGCACCGGCAGCTGTGTCGGTCAATGACACCCTGTTTTTATTTCAATCTACTTTTGAATCCCGTCCGATACTTTACTCCGTTGCTCCGGAAAAGGGAATCTGGGAGTTTTACAACCGATGGACGCCGCGTTTGCCAAAAGATATCGGCCCATGGGATCCCGCTCTTTTTCATGACCCGGACACCAATCGCTGGTTTATGTACTGGGGTTCATCCAATGTGTATCCCATTTTCGGAGCGGAGCTTGATCATTCGAAAAAACTGGCCTTTAAAGATCAGTATAAGGCAATGTTTTGGTTAAATCAATATGACCACGGCTGGGAACGTTTCGGCCCGAACCATTCAGATCCCTTCAAACCTTTTACAGAAGGAGCCTGGATGACAAAACATCAGGGAAAATATTATCTGCAATATGGCGCGCCCGGAACGGAATACAATGTTTACGCCAATGGTACTTATGTATCCGACGATCCGCTTGGGCCCTTTACTTATGCGCCGTATAATCCTGTTTCCTACAAGCCCGGCGGATTTGCAACGGGTGCTGGTCATGGAAATACTTTTCTGGATAATTATGGCAACTACTGGAACACAGGCACATCCTGGATCGGATTAAACTGGGCGATGGAGCGGAGAATTGTGATGCATCCTGCCGGTTTTGACAAGGAAGGGCAAATGTTTGCCAATACTCGCTTCGGAGATTTCCCGCATAAAATGACAACAAAAAAATGGAATGGAAAAGGGGATGAATTGTTCATCGGCTGGATGCTTTTATCCTACAAAAAACCTGTTACTGCTTCTTCTACGCTCGATACGATGTCGGCAAATAGAATTACAGATGAAAATCCGAGAACTTTTTGGGCTGCAAAACAAAATAAACCGGGCGAAACACTGACCGTTGATCTTCAAAAAGAACAGGAAGTAAAAGCTATTCAAGTAAACTACACGGATTACAAATCTGATATTTATGCAAATGAGCCCGAAAAAGTTTACACACAATTTAAGCTTTACGCTTCGGTTGATGGAAAAAACTGGAACATTATCAGTGATCTGACAAAAGAACCAAAAAGAGATCGTCCGTGTGCTTATATTGAGTTGACCAAACCTGTTCGTGCGCGGTACATTCGCTATGAACATGTTTATGTAGCTTCTCCACAATTGGCTATAAGCGAGCTGCGGATTTTTGGAAATGGTTTTGGTAAAATAGCTGCAACGCCGAAAATGTTCACCGCAATTCGTCAGAAAGACCAGCGAAATGTTGACCTGACCTGGGAAAAAGTACCTGGTGCCGTTGGATATAATGTGCTTTGGGGCATAGCACCAAACAAATTATATCAAACCTATCAATTCTGGAACGACGAACCCAATAAGTTTGAACTCCGTGCATTAAACGTGGGCGTACCTTATTATTTTGCTATTGAAACTTTTGACGAAAACGGGGTTTCTGAGGTGAGTGAGGTGGTTGGGGTCAAATAACTTGTAAACCGGATTCTCGAAGAATTTTCTTGCTGTAAATTTTACCGTAAGAAAATATCGTACAGTTTAATGTATGATAATTTAAATCTCAAACTCCGGTTTTTCCTCATCCAAAAAGACAATCCCTTCATATACTGATGAAACAGGCATTGTAAAATCTAAAAGGTTAAAGGAAATAATGTCATCCATTTTATCGAAAGATTGGTAGGTCCAAACCCCTTCCTTATTCGTTCTTGTGTAAAGCTCTACATAATATTCATATTGAGCAACAAGCATATAGTATTGAAGCGAAACAATATCCTGATACTTTTTAAGCTTAAAACCTCGGTCGTAGTTTGCGGAAGATTTTGATAAAACCTCAACCAGAATACTTGGATGTTTTACGGTATAAGTTCCACTAATATCTTCCCGAGCGCAGGTGACAACCACATCGGGATACGGATAGTAAAAATTCTCTATCGCTTCCACTTTTATATTTTCAGCAAAAACCCTGCATCCTTTTGGACGGAATAAGACTTTTAAAAATGAACGGACATTATCTACAATGTCATTATGGTTCATGGTAGTCCCCGCCATAGCAAAAACGTCACCGTCATAATATTCATGACGAATTTCACTCTTTTCCTCCATTTCAAGGAATTCCGCGACGGTATATTTCTTTTCTAAAACCTGAACTTGTCCCATGCTCTGTTTCAACAAATGATAAGACAAATTACATTAATATTGATCCAATTGCAAAAGCAAGACGTTAAACCTCTCTCCTCCACAATAACGAACTATCTCCATAACTTAAAAACCGGTATCCCCCATCCATCGCCTCCTTGTAAATCCGCTTCCAGTCTTCTCCAACCAAAGCCGCAACCAATAAGATAAGCGTAGAACCAGGCTGGTGGTAATTGGTAACCAAACCTTTACACAAACGGAATGTATATCCCGGAAAAATAAAAATCTCAGTTTCACCAACAATCTCATCCAGATTTGCAGCGTCCATATAATCTAAAATCGCCCGTAGTGCTTCTTCTGCGGATGGAAGTTCATGAGGCTCGAAAGGATAAGGATAGAGTTTTTCAATGACAAAAACCGTGGTTTCTTTCCTGAATAATTTCACACCATACCAATACAAACTTTCCAGAGAACGCAGGGAAGTTGTACCCACCGGGACAATCGCGGCAGTATTTTTAAGAAGTTCCGTAATTAACTGTCGGGAATATACAACCTGCTCAGCGTGCATTTTATGCTCCGTAACAGAACTGGCCTTTATCGGTTGAAATGTCCCCGCTCCCACATGTAGCGTAAGAAATGAACGCCTGACACCTTTATTTTTTAATGTTTCAAAAACATTTTCGGTAAAATGAAGTCCGGCTGTCGGAGCGGCTACCGCACCATTCTGTCGTGCATATACGGTTTGGTATGTTTCCTTATCACCTTCTTCCGTTTCCCGTTTCAGATAAGGCGGTAAAGGAATTTCGCCCAGTGCCTGTACAATATCCAGAAAAGGAATGTTATTGTCCCACCAAAACTTTACATAATTGGATTCATAATCCGCATAGGCAACATGTAGTTTGACTGAAATTCCGTTTACCAATAAATCCGTTGAAAGTGTGTCGGCAATTTTAAACCGTTTTTTATTTCCGATCATACACTCCCAGACACACGAATCCTGAATCAACATGGCGTCATTGATAATCCGTGTCGGTAATTCAGGGTGAAGCAGTAAAATTTCAATGGTTGCGCCTGTCTCCTTCTGAAAATAGGCACGTGCCGGAATTACTTTGGTATCATTAAAAACCAAAAGCGTATCGGCAGGCAGATTTTCGGTTAAATCGGAAAATGTACGGTGTGTAATATTTCCCTCATTATAGACCAAAAGTTTCGAGCTATCACGTGGATCAAGCGGATATCTTGCGATCCTTTCATCCGGTAAATCGTAATCGAATGACTCTATGCGGATTGACTCCGCTTTTTCCAGCCAGTTATTTTCCATTCCGATACTCAATAAGTGTCTTCTTCAGCCGGAACCGGTGTCCAGAACAACCGTATCGGAAGAACAAAAATCAAAATCATCAAGGCCAGTCCCAGGTAAGATACCCACGCAAAATCAAAAACATCCACTTTAAACTGATTGCTGTTGATAGTCGCCAGTGCAAACAAGCTAAGACCGATAATCGTATTGATTGATGCAACGACGCAAAACAGCCAGTTGATCAGGTGCTCATTCAGCTCAGGACGGTGTTCTGCCCATATTTTCTTTTTCGGGATCGGAAGTTTCGAAGCATCGATTTTTGGAATTTGTCGTGCAAATGCTGACAGAAAAACATTATTCACAATAAAAAGTCCCATAATAATATAGAACAAATGCTCCTTGTTTACATAAATTTCTGCAAGTCCTGAATCCGCAAAATCAACTGCAATCTGCTCAGGAAAAACCGAATAGGTCCAAACCAATGCACCAAATACCAGCAGCATTGAAAACCAACGCCATATTTTTATACTAAATGTTCCAATTTTCATGAAATGTCAATCCTCCTTATCTTTTCTAATTTCGCCATATTTTGGGTGCAAAATTAGGTTGGAGACTTTCGAAAACCTAATCAGTATAAAAGTATCTAAACGAATCTGATATAAAATATAAATTCGTACCCGTTATGATGTCCTGTATTCGGTCAAAATCGTACATCGGCATACTGGTTCATCAGTTTCAACCGCTGTAATAAAGTTATCTTTGCAAAGACTTACTCAGGATCAGTCCGTATTAATCGTTATTAATCGCATCAGCATGAAAATATATACCAAAACCGGCGACAAGGGTACAACATCGCTCATCGGGGGAACGCGGTTAAGCAAAGCACATATCCGCATTGAAGCCTACGGGACTGTCGATGAACTGAACAGCTACATCGGTATGCTCCGGGATCAGCCGGTAAACGAAAACCGCCGTGAACTGTTGAAAGAAATCCAGGACCGGTTATTCACCATCGGTTCACACCTGGCATCCGAACCCGAACAAACCAAGAAAATTTTACCGGATCTGACAGAAGAAGATATAAAACTTCTGGAAAGCGCAATGGACGAAATCGATGCCGCGATACCTCCGCTCCATGCCTTTGTGCTGCCGGGCGGGCATTCCTCCGTTTCCTTTGGACATATTGCAAGAACGGTCTGCCGCAGGGCGGAGCGGGGTGTGATTCATTTACAAACACAGGAAGAGGTGGAAGGCAGCGTTGTAAAATACCTCAACCGCTTATCCGATTACCTTTTTATGTTATGCCGTGCGATGACCTATGAACTGGGAATTGAGGAAGTTACGTGGAAACCGAGACTATCTGCAAAAAAATAATTGTTATACTAAATATCTTCGTTTTTTAGATAATTTCATTAAATTGCGAGACTAAAATAAGAAATAAAGCGTACTTAATATTCAGCAAAAATAATAGGCCTTATGACTGCCGACACATTGCAAATAGAGATCCAGCAAACGGAAAATTCCCGTTTGCAAGAGGTTGATTTTAACAACCTTGTTTTTGGTCGGAACATTGCCGATCATATGTTCATTACCGAATACCGTGAAGGCCAGTGGCATAATCCACGTATCGTCCCTTACGGAGATCTTTCACTCAGCCCGGCTACTGCTGCTTTACATTACGGACAAGCCATTTTTGAAGGAATGAAAGCCTACAAAAGCGAAGAAGGAGATACCCTTCTTTTCCGTGCGATCGATAACTGGAAACGTCTTAATAAATCTGCTGAACGTCTTTGCATGCCAACAATCCCGGAAGATATCTTCATGGGAGGGCTTACCGAACTGCTTCGTCTGGATTCTGCATGGGTGCCTTCACAGGATGGCTGCTCACTGTATATCCGCCCGTACATGTTCGCAACTGACGCATATATCGGTGTAAAACCATCTGATTCATATACTTTTATCATTTTTACTTCTCCGGTAGGCACGTACTACGCCAAACCTCCGAGAGTAAAAGTTGAAACCCATTTTATCCGTGCTGCCGAAGGGGGTGTGGGAGGAACGAAATGTGCCGGAAACTATGCTGGTTCACTTTATCCTGCAAAACTTGCCCAGCAAGAAGGTTACGACCAATTGATCTGGACGGATGCACGCGAGCATGCTTACATTGAAGAGTCAGGAACGATGAATGTGATGTTCGTCATTGACGGAAAACTGGTAACACCGTTTGTTTCTGATACGACGTTGGATGGTATCACCCGTAAAAGCATTGTGGCCATTGCACAACACTGGAACATCCCGGTTGAAGAGCGCAGAATCTCAGTAAAGGAAATTATTGAAGCACTGAAAGAAAATCGTCTGGAAGCTGCCTTTGGCGCAGGAACGGCCGTTGTGGTTTCTCCCTTTGCAGCGATTGCCTACGAAGGCGTTGACTATGCTTTACCTGAACTGAAAGCTGATTCTTTCGTAAATAAAGTAAAAGATTATCTTACAGAAGTTCGTACCGGAAAAATCGAAGATATCTTCGGATGGACATTGAAAGTGTAGGAACAATAATAAAATAAAAATGGACGACAGAAATGTTGTCCATTATTTTTGTGCCGTTAAAAAACAAATACCTCAGCTTCTGACCGGCGCTTCCCGATTTTCCATTTTGGAAGACAAAATATTCACAACAGAATTCTTCAAAAATTTATTAGTAAGGCTTTTACAAAGCTGGCGCAATCCAAAATTTTAATCACTTTTTAATCTGTAAGATATTCTGTCTGTGGGAGATCCGTGTCCGATTTTTTCAGAACACGACAGAATAATAGTGTTGTATTTACACATTAATACTATACATATAAGATATTAAACTTCAAAAAATGACATAATAGTATTATAACAGATATTACGTTGGTTACTTTTATTTTCAACACATACAATATTTATATAGTACAATTTAATTCATTAGAATAATACAATAACAATACATATTGTAACTTTTATCGTAAAAAATATTTGAAAAAAGTTTTAATACTTCAATGATCAGATAAAATAGTATTATGAATACGGTCAAAAAAGTCTATTAATTTGTGTTAAAAATCATAAACCGATAAAAGTCATAAGCATGTTTCAAAGATTACTTATGATCGTCTCTTTGTTTTTAGGTAGCTGCCTGATGGCAGTTGCACAAAACCAAAATATAAGCGGGACGGTCTCAGATCAAAAAGGAGAAGGATTGCCTGGTGTAGGTGTTGTCATTAAGGGTACTACGATTGGTACCACGACAGATGTAGATGGGAAATTCACCCTGGGAATTCCGGCAGACGCAAAAACTTTGGTTTTAAGCTCAGTAGGAATGAAATCCCTGGAAGTGGAAATCGGCAGCAAAACAACTTTCACAATCACCATGCTTTCAGATGAGCGCGCTTTGGATGAGGTTGTCGTTGTGGGCTATGGTACTACCAGAAAAAGCGACATTACCGGTGCCGTTGCATCTGTAAAAGCAGAAGCGATCACCAAAATTGCGACATCAAATCCATTACAGGCCATTCAGGGCCGTGTTCCGGGTGTGAATATCGTAAGTCAGTCTGGTGAACCTGGTGCAGCAGTACGAGTGCGTATCCGCGGTGTCGGTACGATCAACAATAGTGATCCATTGTATGTTGTGGATGGTTTTCAAACAAGCGATATCAGCTTTTTGGCTCCGGGAGATATCTCTTCCATGGAGATTTTGAAAGATGCATCAGCAACAGCAATCTACGGTTCACGTGGTGCTAATGGTGTTATTCTGATCACAACCAAAAGAGGAAAAAGCGGCGAGCCTAAAATTTCATTTGACACATACGCAGGTGTTCAGAAAGCATGGAACAAAGTGGATGTTTTGAACGCAAGCCAGTATGCAACATTGCGTTTGGAATCATACACCAACGATGGAACGGTATTGCCAACAAACGAAAAGTTATACCAGACGCTGAACACTTTCAAAAATGGTACCGATAAAGGAACCAACTGGCAGGACGAAGTAATGCAGACGGGTACGGTTCAAAATTACAGCCTGAACATCATGGGTGGTAATGACAAACACCGTTACAGCGTTACAGGTACTTATTTCGGACAAGACGGTATTGTTAAAAACTCTCCTCTGAAAAAATTCTTTCTACGTTTCAACAACGACTTTTACGTTACGAAATGGCTTGACGCCGGAATTTCAGCAGCGTATGCAAATACAGATAAAACGCAATATACGGGAAGCCAATATGGTGGAATCCTGACAAGTGCGCTATCGGTATCTCCACTAGCGAAAGCGTGGGATCCTGCTACCAATTTTTACGGAACCCGCCCGGTTCCTGAAGGTGGAGCATACAATCCGCTTCGTATCGTTGACGAATACAAAAACAACAAAGCGTATGAGACACTGGTTAACTCCAACTTCTTCCTGGATGCGAAAATCGTACCCGGGCTGACATTCCGTACACAATTTGGTGTTAACTGGAAAACCACGCACGCCAAAAGATATTTGCCGCAATATTACCTTGCCAACGACGATCAGCGTCAGCACAGCACATTACGTGAAGGAAGAGGCGAACAATTGGGTTGGGTTTGGACAAACTACCTGACTTACGCCAAGACGATCGGAAAACACAGCTTTACAGCGATGGCCGGTATCGAAGCGCAACGTACTACATACAGCGATATGTTCCTGACTGTTTTGGACGTACCAAATGATAAGTCTCAGTGGTATCTGACAGCAACAAAAGGCACAGATTATTTAGTAGAAGCAACACAGTCTGACGAATCGCTGCAATCTTACTTCGGCCGTCTTAACTATAACTTCAACGAAAAATTACTTTTAACAGCAACGTTGCGTCGTGACGGTTCTTCCCGTTTCCTTCCGGACAATCGCTGGGGAACTTTCCCTTCTTTTGCAGCCGGTTATAACCTTGCTGAAGAATCATTTATCAAAAGTATTCCTGCAATAAGCCAGTTGAAACTTCGCGCAGGCTGGGGACAGGTTGGGAACCAGAACAGTGCTGCTAACTATGGTTATGCAACCACGGTTACGGGTAACAATATGTACGTTTTCGGCGATCAGGCAGTACAGGGATTTGCACCGACAACGGCCAGCAATCCTGATTTGAAATGGGAAACTACAACAAGTTCCAACTTCGGTGTGGATGCAGGTTTCTTCAACAACCGTTTGACATTGACTGCTGATTACTTTATTAAGGATACCAAAAATATGATTGTTCGTGTTCCGATCCCTGTTTTTGCAGGTGTAGGACCTCCATATGTAAACGCGGGAAGCATGAGCAACAAGGGTATTGAACTGGCGCTTAATTACAGAAGCCAGATCAAAGATTTCACATACGATATTGGTTTCAACGTTTCCAAAATCACCAACAAAGTAGTGAACCTGGGTGGCGGAGAGCCGATCGCAGGTGGTGATATCAACGGACTTGGCCAGACAACACGTACAGAGGTGGGTCGCGAAATCGCTGTGTATTACGGATTGAAAACGGACGGAATTTTCAGAACTCAGGCTGATCTTGACGCTTATACCAAAGAAGGTAATGCAATTCAGCCGAATGCAAAACCGGGTGACGTGAAGTTTGTTGACTTAAACAACGATGGTGTTATTGACAACAAAGACCGTACCTATCTTGGAAGTGCAACACCTAATCTTTCATACGGATTCAATGCAAGTCTTGGCTACAAAGGTTTCGACCTTAGTTTCTTCCTGCAAGGTGTTACGGGTGTAGAGCTTGTTAACGGTTTGGGACACTGGATGAATAACGCAAACGGGATGTTCAATTCAGTTACGAGCCGGATGGATCGCTGGACACCTGAAAACATCAACACGGATGAGCCTCGTATGACGCAGCTTAACCCAAACAACAACGACCAGTTCAGCGATCGTTTTGTGAGCAGCGGAAACTACATGCGTCTTCGTAACCTTACGTTAGGTTATACTTTACCAAAAGGTGTAATGGAAAAATTCCATATCAGTAACATCAGAGTTTATGTAGCTGCGGACAACTTGCTGACCTTCACGAAATACAAAGGAATGGATCCTGAGATCGGTGAATTCAACAGCAACCCATTGAACTTCGGTGTTGATTTGGGCGCTTATCCTCAGCCACGCGTAGGAAGAATCGGACTAAGCGTAAACTTTTAAAAACCAGTTAAAGCAATTCGGCCAGTGCAAAAGTCAACGGCCAATAGCGATAAGCTAATTCCCATAAATATTTCGAAAAATGAAAAAATATAGTTTTCCGGCACTTTTGATATCAGCTTTCATGCTGTTGCAGGGTTGCAGTGATTTCCTGGACAAAGAGCCGCTGGGACGTGAAACCGATACCAATTATTTCTCTGACTCTACAAACGCACTTCTGGCGATTAACGCTGTTTACGATGTTGCTTCCTACGATGAAGGTAATGACGGACTTGGCAATTACCTGCCGCATAATTATGAATGGATGTGGGGTGACGTACTATCGGACGATGCTGAAAAAGGAAGTACACCAAGTGACTTTTTAGATATTCAATACCTGAAAGAATGGAGAGCACTACCAACCAACACACCGGTTGTTGGTGTTTGGGGAAATCTCTGGATCGGTGTTTACCGTGCCAACTGGGTTTTGAAAAACATTGAAGGCGCACCTATCAGCGCTGCGTTGAAAACACGTGTGGCTGGTGAAGCGCATTTCCTTCGCGCTTATTACTATTTTTATCTTGTCCGTCTTTTCGGAGGAATGCCGTTGTTTTCTGAGCCGGTAAAAACGAGTGAGTATTCAGTAACAAAGCGTGCTTCTTTACCAGAAACTTATGCATTTATTGAAAAGGATCTTGAACAGGCGATCACCATGTTGCCAGAGAAAAATCAATACAGCGCAATAGACCTGGGACGTGCAACCAAAGGAGCAGCTCGCGGCTATCTTGCCCGCGCTATCATGTATCAGCTGGGGATGGATAATACCAACAACCATACATGGAAGCAGGTTCTTGATTTGACAAATGCTATCAGTCAGTCGGGACAATATGGCTTAACGGCCAACTTTGCAGCTATTTTTGACGAAGTAAGTGAAAATAATACGGAGTCACTTTTTGAAATTCAGGCAAAAGAATCAGGACAGACCTGGGGGCCAATCAAAACGGGTGTTACGAATAACGTAATCCAGAACAACCGTGCAACATGGGGATGGGGTTTCAATAACCCTACAACAAGTCTGGTTAATGCATTCGAAGCAAACGATCCGCGTAAAGCCATGACGGTTTATGGAAACGGAGATATTTTGTTTGGTGTAAGACAAACTGTTGCATTCCCTGCCGAAAACATGACGGGTTATCTGAACCGCAAAGCAGCGATCGTTCAACCTGCACAATCCTCTGCATCCGGTCAGAATATCCGCCGCATGCGTTATGCCGAAATCTTGCTGATGAAAGCAGAAGCTGCTGCAAAAAGCGGTGACGAAGCCACTGCACGTGCAGCCGTGAATGAAATACGTGCCAGAGCACGGAAATCAACATTGCCGTTGGGATCAAAAGTTGGCGGTACTACCTACGATCCAACAGGAATTCCTGCAACAGCTTTGCCAGACATTGCAAGTTCTGTTACAGGCCAGGCGTTGATCGATGTAATTTTGCACGAACGTCGTGTTGAACTTGGTATGGAATCACTTCGCCTATGGGATCAGATCCGTACCGGAACTTACATGAGCTCACTTTCAGCAGATGTAAGAACACGCGCACAGGCACGTTCGATCACAGGTTCGGTAAATCCAATTCCGGTTTTGCCAATTCCTTTGAATGAAGTACAGACCTGGGGATTGCAGCAAAATCCTGGATATTAACGTAAACTTTGCTCCTGAGGAGCATCCTGTTTATAGCCAATGATCATGTTCTCAAAAAAGAATGACTCCGTGGGAGTCGCCTGTTTCTAATAAAATTCAGGCGACTCCTCCGGAGTCATTCTTTTATATAATTCAAAATTTTTCTATAAACAGGATGCCCTTACGGAGCAAAATTCTTTAACATCCGTATAGAATTTACGCGCTCACCTCGTTTTGACATTGATAAAAATTAAATTGTTTACATTCAGCTTTTATAAGTACAGGAATATCTTGTGCCCAACGAAAGTTCTACTCAATAAGTAAGTATCATGTCATTAACCAAATTCCCATCTCCTTATTTTCTGTCCTTCGCAATCGTCCTTTTTGCTGCCAGTATTTCAACCGCACAAATTGATAAAAATGCTACACAGGCAACAAAAAATCTTTACTCAGGATTAAAAAGAAGCGCTTCACAAGGCGTCATTTTCGGTCAGCAGGATGCGCTTGCATACGGTTTAAACGCAGATAAAAGCCGGTGGATCGGAGACGAAAACCGTTCGGATATAAAGACCATTTCAGGAGAACATCCCGGTTTGGTTGGATATGACCTGGGACATCTTGAACTCGACAGTATCAAAAATCTAGACGGCGTTCCTTTTTCAAGGATTAAAACCGACATAAGAAAAAATTATGACCGTGGTGGTGTCAATACCATCAGCTGGCACCCGAACAACCCGATCGATTTTTCAAAAACGACCTGGGATAAGGAAGAATTTACCATCAGAAAAATTTTGACTGATGCAAAAAACAAAAAGAATTTCGAAAAAACACTTGACAAACTGGCTGATTTTTTTCTCTCTCTGAAAGGACCAAAAGGCGAATTGATCCCAATCATTTTCCGGCCATATCACGAGCACACCGGAAGCTGGTTCTGGTGGGGCGCAGACTATTGCACACCGGAGGAATACAAACAATTCTGGCAATTCACAGTCGATTATCTGCAAAAAACAAAAAAGGTACATAATCTGATTATAGCCTATTCAACCGATAACTTTAAAAATAAAGAACATTATCTGGAACGTTATCCAGGCGACAATCTGGTTGATATCCTAGGTTTTGACACCTACCACAGAAACCCGCCAAAAAGTGATTCTGCTTTCATTGCCAATGCAACAAGAATGGTCGGAACGATCCGGGAACTCGGAAAAGCGGGCGACAAACCTTTTGCCATTACCGAAACCGGTCTTGAACAATTGACAGAAGCGAATTGGTGGACAAAAATTGTTCAACCAATCATCAAAAATTCGGGATTGAGTTATATGCTCGTTTGGCGAAACGGACGTCCCGACCACTATTATGCGCCGTTCGAAGGAAATAATACAGTTGATGACTTTAAGAAATTACAGCAGTCAGGGCATATTTTATTAGAGAAAAAAGTCTCCGGTGAAAATTTATACGGCAAACCGGCCAGGAAATAATCAGCGTTTATTTAACCCTTGCATAAATGAAAATTCAACTCGTTGATTTCCTCGTTATCATTGCATATCTGGTGCTTGTCACGGTTATTGGATTGGTACTGAAAAAACAGGCGGAGCGTAGTAAAAACGATTATCTACTGGGAGGAAAGTCTATGCCTTACTGGATGCTTGGCGTTTCTAATGCCTCCGGCATGTTCGATATTTCCGGAACTGCCTGGATGGTCGCGATCATGTTTGTTTACGGCGTAAAAAGTATCTGGCTCCCCTGGCTATGGCCCGTTTTCAACCAGATCTTCATGATGGTTTACTTATCCATATGGCTCAGGCGATCCAACGTTTCTACCGGGGCGGAATGGATGCTGACCCGTTTCGGCAATAAAAGCGACGCACAATTGTCACATAAAATCATCATCGCCTTTGCCTTGCTCAGCTGCCTTGGTTTTATGGCATATGGATTTATCGGACTGGGGAAATTTATCGAAATTTTTATTCCCTGGCCGCTCGTGCAGCCTTATGTTCCTTTTGTACTGGCTCCTGAATACGTAGCTCATACCTACGGCATCATTTTCACCTTATTCACTGTATTTTACTCGCTTTTGGGTGGCATGAAAAGTATCGTGTGGGCGGATCTGATCCATTATATCATCATGGTCTTTGTCTCCTTCGCCATTGCGATAATTGCCATGAATGCCCTGGCCGATGCCGGAAGCTTGCCCGTACCGACAGGTTGGACTGATTTGTTTTTTGGAAAAGATTTAAACCTAGACTGGACGGGTTACATCGCCGAGGTAAATGATAAAATAGCAGCCGACGGCTTTTCTCCCTTTGGTTATTTCTTTGCTTTGATGACCGCCAAAGGAATACTTTCAAGCCTGGCCGGCCCTGCGCCGAATTATGATATGCAGAAAATTCTTTCGACAAAATCCCCCCGCGAAGCAGCATTAATGAGCATGATCGTAAACGTGGTTCTATTGCCTACCCGTTATCTGCTGATCATTGGTATAGCCGTTTTGGGGTTATTGTTTTACAAAGACATCAATATCGCCTCACCCAACGGACAGGATTTTGAACGCATTTTACCGGCAGTATTAAACGCTTACATCCCGTCCGGGCTTTTAGGATTGGTACTGGTTGGGTTAATGGGCGCTTTTATGGGAACTTTCGCAGGCACTTTTAACGCTGCGCAGGCCTATATGGTCAATGATATTTATCTCAAATCCTTTAACCCGGACGCCAGCAACAAACAGATCAAGAAAATGAATTATCTGACCGGCCTTGTTGTGGTGACTATCAGCATTTTACTTGGCTTTTTCGCCAAAGACGTAAACAGCATTTTACAATGGATTGTGTCTGCACTATACGGTGGGTACATTGCTGCAAATGTTTTAAAATGGCACTGGTGGCGGTTTAACAGCAATGGTTTTTTCTGGGGAATGCTCATGGGAATTTTATCAGCCATGATCCTGCCCTATATTTTTACCGATACTGTTCCGCTTTATTACTTCCCTGTTATTCTGGTTTTGTCAGCCCTGGGTGCTGTGTCAGGATCACTTTTGACACCAGCCACCGACACAGAAGTGTTAAAGAAGTTTTACAAAAATGTGAAACCATGGGGATTCTGGCAGCCGATTCATGAGGCGGTTGTCAAGGAAGACCCCACTTTTCAGGCGAACCGTAATTTCAAAATGGATATGTTCAATGTCGCTATCGGAACCATCGGGCAAACCTCCATCACCGCTTTACCTGTCTTTGGAGTTTTGATGATGCCTTTGCAGACAGGAATTACGGCGGCTGTACTTGTTTTATGCGTCCTTATTCTATGGAAAACCTGGTATAAAAATCTACCCACAACGTAACTCCAAACACCTTTCTGTTTATAAAAAATATTACAAAACTATGTCAGTTTTTAAAACACGCCTAACACAGCTTCAAGAAGAGCATATCACACTGATTAAGCAAAAAAATCAGGTTGTGTGGCCTGGAAACGGAATTTTTGATCGTTACACCCATCCGGTATTAACAGCAGCCCATGCGCCTGTTTTTTGGGAGTATGATCTCAATCCTGAAACCAATCCGTTTTTGATGAAGCGCTTCGGTATCAATGCTACTTTTAACGCAGGGGCCATCAGGCTCAACGGAAAATATCTGGTCGTGGCGCGGGTTGAAGGTGCAGACAGAAAATCATTTTTCGCCGTTGCTGAAAGTCCGAATGGTATCGATAACTTTAAGTTTTGGGACCATCCCATCGTTATGCCCGAAACAGCAGAACCCGACGGAAATATCTATGACATGCGTCTTACCCAGCACGAAGACGGTTTCATTTATGGACTTTTCTGTACAGAACGCAAGGATCCTGCGGCAAAACCCGGTGATGAATCATCTGCAATAGCACAATGTGGGATCGCCCGGACGTCAGATCTGAAAACATGGGTGCGTCTGGCTGATTTGAAAACGCCCTCGCCTCAACAAAGGAATGTGGTATTACACCCGGAATTCGTAAATGGGAAATATGCTTTTTACACCAGGCCGCAGGATGGTTTTATTGAAGCCGGATCTGGCGGCGGCATCGGTTTTGGTTATTCAGAAACGATAGATAATGCCGTGGTAGAACAGGAATTTATTGTGGATGAAAAACATTACCACACCGTTTACGAAGTAAAAAACGGACAGGGTCCAGCACCAATAAAAACAGAAAAAGGGTGGCTGCACCTGGCGCATGGTGTGCGTAATACAGCGGCCGGACTACGTTATGTATTGTATCTGTTCATGACTGATCTGCACGATCTGACGAAGGTTATTCACAAGCCAGGCGGTTATTTTATTGCACCGGAAGGTGAAGAACGCATCGGAGATGTTTCCAACGTAACTTTTTCCAACGGCTGGATCCTGGATGACGATGGAGCTGTCTTTATCTATTATGCATCCTCCGACACGCGCCTGCACGTAGCCACAAGCTCGGTTGAGAAATTACTGGATTATGTCATCAATACGCCTGCCGATAACTTCGGATCTGCTGCATCGGTAGAAAGCTTAACGAGTCTGATCAATAAAAACCTGATTTACACTGGCCATTCCATTGCAATATAATGTTGGAAAAACAAGCACAATTTAAATCGGAAATAGACGCTGAACTTCTTTCGATTTTAGATTTTTGGACAAATAACGCTGCTGATATTTCCCAGGGCGGTTTTATCGGAAAAATGGATAATGACGGCAAAGTTTACCCGGATGCAGCAAAGGGCTGTGTATTAAACGCGCGTATCCTATGGACTTTTGCGGCAGCTTATAACAAGTTTCAGCAGCCAGCTTATTATTTACTTGCCGAGCGGGCCTGTCATTACCTGCAAAATCATTTTCGTGATCACGAAAACGGCGGCGTTTACTGGTCGGTGGATGCGTCAGGAAAGAAACTCAATACACGAAAACAGATTTATGGACTTGCCTTTACAATTTATGGACTAAGTGAATTTTACAGGAATAACAAAAATCAGGAAATACTGGCCTTTGCAGTTTCTCTTTTTGAGTTGATAGAAAAACACAGTTATGATCATACCAATGGCGGTTATTGGGAAGCCTTCGATGAAAACTGGCAGCCCATGGATGATTTACGGTTAAGCGAAAAAGACCGCAACGATCCAAAAACGATGAATACACATTTACATATCATCGAGGCCTATGTGAATCTGTACAAAGTATGGCCTGAAAAACAGGTCGCGGAAAGAATACAGCATTTGCTGGAAATTTTCGAAAACCACATTATCGATCCCGAAACTTTTCATTTGAAACTATTCTTTGACGGGAAATGGGAAAGTCAGTCAAAAGCCATTTCTTATGGACATGATATCGAAGCGGCCTGGTTGCTGCATGAAGCGGCAGAAGTTTTAGAAGACCAGTTTTTGGTCGCAAAGTGGGAAGATATAGTAATCAAAATGGCAGACGCTACCATAAAAGGTTTGATGCCGGACGGGAGTTTGATTCACGAATATAACTTATCGACCCACCATGCCGACACACATCGCGAATGGTGGGTTTCGGCGGAAGGAATGGTTGGCTTTTTGAATGCTTATCAGATCAGCGACGACGAAAGTTACCTCAGAAAGGTTTTTGGTCTGTGGTCATTTATCCAAAAACATTTACTGGATAAGCAGAACGGCGAATGGTTCTGGGGCATTTATGACGATTATTCGAGAATGGATGAAGATAAGATAGGCTTTTGGAAATGTCCTTATCATAATGTGAGGGCTTGCCTGGAGATTCTCCGGCGAATCTGAAAAACAGGTATAAAACTTGCCTTTCACGCGCGCGCGCCCCGATTTGTAATCGGAGGCGCTATGGTTTCGCGTTTATAATGCGATGATCGTTTTATAAAAAACACGGTACAAACGCCAGACCATGAAACGCCGGTTGTAAATCGTGTCAGCGTTTTTTAAAGTGTTAGTAAAGATGCACCAAAATATCGGAGCATCTTTTTGCTTTTTATTCTAATTTTGAAGTTTACCGGATCATAACCAAACTTATTCAATATGCTTGATGTATTTCCAGCTTCAACTGATAAAGCTGTCGTTTTTGAAAATGTTCAAAAGTTCATTGACGAACAAGGATTTTCAGTCGTAGCGAAAGACCATTCCCGCCCATGGGGAGGTTTTTTTGTGCTTGACGAAAGCCAGGCCCCGCAGTTTATCAAAACATTTTTTCCACATCTTTCCCTGGAAGATTTTGCGGGATATGAAAAACTGAGCCCGAAAATATTGGTTGTAGCACCAGAAAAACGTTTATCCTGGCAATATCACCACCGTCGCGCCGAGATCTGGAAAGTGATTGGCGGCAATGCAGGAATCGTGATCAGCGATACCGATGAAGAAACTGAAATGAAACAATTGCCCATCGGAACTGTGATCAGTCTGAACCAGGGCGAACGTCACAGACTTATCGGTGTGGACGAATGGGGAGTTGTTGCTGAAATCTGGCAGCATACCGACCCTTCAAATCCATCGGATGAAGACGACATCGTTCGTGTTCAGGACGATTTCGGAAGATAATTTTAAAAAACAGAAAGTGCCACGGATACAGATTATCGTGGCACTTCTTTTTTACGCAATGAGTTAACATCACATCTTTGCCTGAAATATTCCATACATTTATTTGATCAACATAACATTACTTACCCAGCCATGAAATTCGGAAAAATTGAAAATCCAGATAAAGTTGATTTTGTCCTGCCGGCAGATCACAAGGATACCAAAAGTGTTTTGGAAAAGGCAAAAAAAGGCAAACCTGAAATTTTTATTGGTTGCGCCAAATGGAATAAGTCCGATTTGAAAAACTTTTATCCCAAGGGCACCAAGGATGAACTGGCCTATTATGCCACCCAGTTCAACAGCATTGAGCTTAATGCCACTTTTTATAATAATTTCCCGATCGATACCATTGATAGCTGGCATGATAAAACACCCGCAGGTTTCAAGTTTTTCCCAAAACTACACCAGGGTATCAGCCATTGGAAAAGGTTAAAAGACGCCAACGATCCTACCAGCGTTTATCTCGATCACATTTCCCATCTCGAAGAAAAGCTGGGAATGCTTTTTCTTCAGCTACCGGACAACTTCGGACCAAAAAACTGGGAAGTTTTAAGAGATTATCTGGAAGAATGGCCTTCCGGTTTTCCATTAGCGCTGGAATTAAGACATACGGGATGGTATGACGGATCCTGGAAAAACGATGATCTTTATGAGCATCTTGAAAAGAAGAACATCACACATATTATAACCGACACTGCGGGGCGACGCGATTTACTGCACATGCGGTTAACGACTCCGACAGCTTTTATCCGTTATAACGGTGCCAATGTTGATTCCGACTATACACGTCTGGACGACTGGATGGACCGGCTTAAACTTTGGGCGGATCAGGGAATTGAGCATATCTATTTTTTCGTACACCAGAATCACGAAGAGGCTTCTCCCCTGCTGTCAGCCTATCTGATAGAAAAAGTCAATAAAGAGTTTGGCATGGATATCAAAATCCCTCATAACCCTAACGCATCAAAAAAATCTGATTCAGGTCAAATCGGTTTATTTTAAAAGCTTTTCCTTTTACCGCGAATGCACTAATTTTCACGAAAGTGTCTGGTTCGTTCGTGGTATATTTTTATAATTCAAAAGCGGTTCCCTGTTCCGGAAAAATAATTTCCATTCCAAGCGCATTGTTATCGCTTAGCTGTCCCTTTATAATCACTTCGTTCTGGCCTGTCGGTTTCATATGGGTAACAACCAGTTTCAGGTTTTTCATATTTTCTTTTCCAGCCAGAGCCGCCAGATTATTCATTTCCTTCATCAGCCACCTGGGTGTCAGATGACCATAAAGTTTGTTGTCCGGCTGCTCATTCGGATAGGAAACTTCCAGAAAAATTCCGGTTAAGGTTTTTGCCTTGATTAATGGAGCCACTGCCTCCCACACTTTTTGAAGCCTGGTGGATTTTTCAACTTCGTCCGGACCGGTATCTCCAAAAAACAAAACCTGCTTTCCATTATTTTGAATCAAAAAAGCGGCACTTTCATAGGGATTTCCATGACTTAACAAGAAGGTTTTTACTGTCATTTCTGTATTTTCCAGCGGGATTTCCTGTCCTTCGGACAATGGTTTGTACGTATATTTTTTCAAAGAATTAATACCTTCACTTCCAAAATTCGGCCAGCTTTCCCAGTTGAAATAATGATTTTTTATAATTTCCAGACATTTCGGAAACGCATAAATAGCCTTCGCCGTATCCTCAGGTGCGTTTGTGATCATACCCGAAACGTGATCAAGATGTGCGTGAGAAATAAGAAATCCTTTGATAAAACTTCTCGAAACCTGATCGGCCGTGGCCGCAAAAGCACCATTGGAAACCGCTACTTCAATTCCCTGCCGAACGGTTCCTCCATCAAGACAAACATAAGCCTGGGAATTAACCGGCGCAATCATATAAGCTGAAAGATTTCCTTCCGCACCGCCACCTTTCACGCCAAGCGGTATCACATTAAATGCCGACTGCGCCAGACCATTTGAAACGAAAATCAGGTATAAAATGGAGGTTGAAATCAGATTACAAATCAGTTGTCCCATGATGATTTGGATTAAAAGGTATCATAAATATAAAATCCTTCACCCTGAAATACGGATGAAGGATTCATATTATTATTTAACGATTTATAATTCGGTACCTCCTATGCGGAAAAGGGCATTACAAGGTTTCAAAAAGCAACACTATATCGTACCGAAACCGCGCGTCCCGGCAAGTTATAACCGCGTTTTTCGTAATAATTCTCGTCTGTCAGATTGTTCACTTTCAGCGATAACGTATGCCTCTGGGCAACTTTGAAAGCGGCCGTAAAATCCAGCACCATATACTTTGGGTAATCAATCACGGGATTGATCGGATCTGTATAGTCAATGTCCATACGTGTGCCAACAGAACGGCCCGACAAACGCAAACGAAGCCATTTCAGATTATCATATTCCAAGCCATAATTGAACGTATTTTTAGCTACATTCTGAATATCGCGCGTAACTTTTGACTCGTCCGTGCCTACGATATCTTCCGTCGCTTTGAACATGGAAGTAGCATTCACAAAAGCTTTGAGTGAATAGCTGTAATTAGATAATGCACCAAAATCATAGGTTACTTCTGTTTCCAAACCATTAATTTCGGCATCGGCTGCATTTACAAACGTAGCGCGGGAAACGATAACATCTTTATTGTCAAGCGGCTCATTTACGGTTCTGATCACCTTCGCAATCCGGTTTGTAACGCGTGTTGAGAAATAGGTAACATTTGCAGAAATACCAACCTTGGGTTTGTTAAAACTTAATCCCAAATCCCAGCTGATACTGCTTTCATTTTTCAGATCCGGATTTCCGGCAGTAACGGCAATTCTTCCTTTTGTATCGCGGATCTCGTTATACCCGGCAACACTGTAAGCGTCTGTTGTAACGAAAGCGCGGCCGATTGTTCCTTTCACACGAAGCGCAGGAATTAATTCATAACTAATGCCCAAACTCGGACTTGTAAAAGGATTGGTCTTTTTACCAGATTTGTAGGTCGGCAAAAGTGGCGTTTCCTTTACATCAAAAGTAATATTGTCATAACGAATTCCCGGCTGGATTGTCAAACGATCAAAATTTAACATCGCCTGTGCAAAAAATGCCGATGAAATAATCGCATAAGCGGGCTGCGTCGGCGCACGTTCTGTGGTATCGTTTGTCCAGCGGCGACTTTCAGTGGAAGAATTCAGATAATCATATCCGGCAATGATAGAATGTTTTCCGATTGACCACACGTCTTTTACCTGAATTCCTTTCCAATTATTTCCCAGTTCGGCTGAGCGGAAAGGCACGACCGCTTTGCCGGATGCATTGAGTGTAAAGTTTTTCGTATTTTCTTCCGAGGCGAAAACTTTCAGACTCGGATTATGGTTCCCGATTTTACCTGTAAGAGAAATATCAAAAGCAGCACGATCAACGTCTTTAGTACTCGCCTCGGTGGATCCCGAAGAAATTTCGCCTGGCGATTCTACATTTTTAGCCTGAAATTTATCGCCGCGAATATCAATACGCCAGTTGTCATTCAGCTGATAACCCAGTCTTAATGCGCCCGAAAAATAATGTAATTTGGTATAAGGCCTTGTTTGGCCGTCCGTTTTCGTTTCGTCAACATCCTGAACAGGCTGAGCTGTATAGTTTTTTGTTACCGATGTATAATCAAAAGCATCACGGAACAAATTCCACTTTCCGATTTTATAGTCTTTCGACCGTTCGAAATAGTTGAACGATATATCATAGTCAAGCTTTCTGGTAAGATTTCCACCTGCATTTAAACCTGCCTGATATGTTTGAAAGCTGCCATATTCCAAAAATCCGTTGCCTTTTGTGTCACCTTTTGAGCGCTGGGTAATGATGTTAATAACACCACCCATTGCTTGTGAGCCATAAAGCGAAGACGCTGGTCCTTTTAAAACTTCTATTCTTTCAACACCATTCAAATTAATTTGTGACAGATTCGTGGCACCTGCGGCTCGTCCGTCGATCAGCAATAAGGTCCGTTGATTTAGTCCGGAAAACTGAGGACGAAATCCCCGGATACCAATGCCGGAAGATAAGTTAGGATATTGAATTACATCCACGGCGGCGGTTTTTCTCACGATATCGGTCAGGTCATTGGAAGGTGTCATTTCAATATCCTGGCGCGTGATGATATCCAGTTTTTGAGGAATTTTCTCCTTTCTGGTCTCGTAACGTGTAGCTGTTACTACCACAGGGTTCAAAATATTTTCTTTTGTAGAATCAGATAAAACCACTTCCTGTGCTTGCGCAGAGAAAGTGGCGGTCATGGCTAATAGACCTGCAAACGTGAGTTGATGAAAAATAGATTGGTAAAAATTTAACTTCATTGGTATGGATATAATAAATGGATTGCGATTTAAGGTAAAATGACTGCAAGAAACTTGTCTAAAAGTCATCCTTGAAATGCTTCGTACAACGTGACAAGGCCTATTATAATGGAAAAAGCACCCACCACATAATTGATAATTCTCAATACTGAATCGCGTTTGGCGGCAAACTTATTGATAGAAAAAGCGAAGAAATATCCATAGGCAGACATAGAAAAAATAATCCCCAGGCTTTGCAGAACGATTATCCAGACTGCCGTATACGCGTCGCTGGCCGCAAGTGTCAAAGCCACCGCACACGCACCGCCGGTACCTGCCAGGCCGTGTACCATACCAACCCAGAAAGAACGGCTTACTTTTTCTTCATTTACCGGTTTCTTGGTTATAACTGTATTTTTGAAATTACGACGCAAAGCGACAATCCCCAGCCAGATCATCAACGGCCCGATAACGAGCTCAACTTTCTCCGAAATATCGAGGGAAATATTCGATTTGAGAATAAGAATGAGGCAGGCAAAAAGAATCAATGTCAGCGAATGGCCCAACGCCCAATGCGACGAGCGCCAGATCAGTTTCAAACGGTCCTTCGGTTTTTGGTTTTTATCCGTGGCCAAAACAGAAACCGCAGCCATATGATCCGGCTCAAAAGAGTGCTGAACGCCAAGTAGCAGAGAATCGATCAGTAGATAATTAATCATTTCTTTTCACATAAGTTATTGAGAAAAACCCGTTTATCATACTACGGGCAACTTATGGAAAATGCAATACGAAGCAACTTAGCAACAAAAATCACGCTGCCAAACCAGTAACTTCACGCCTTTTTTCCCGAAAGCATTCCGAATATGATGTTATATGGCAGGTCTTCTGGCTCGTTCGGTCTTATGACGCCTTCCCGGATTTAGTTTTGAATGAGCGAATGATAAAATGATTGATTTTTGAAAAAGCCGGGATACGGCTCACTCCATCATTCACTAAATCTATCATCCAACATTGTTCCCAGTGGCAAAAATGTCATGACTTTTTTATGAACTTACAGCAGCGGGTACTACTCCGGATTTACACCGGATTCCCTTTTAAGTGTAAAGCAAATATTACTTCACACACCACTTAACGGCTGCAAACTTACTATTAAATTTTGTAGTGCGGCAAAATTATTTTGACAGAAACTGGTTTGGGGGATTTCTACGAGACGTTCCTAACGGAACGAACAAGATTAATTGCAAGCGTTTTTCTACCGACGAAATGTCCCGATGGGAAAAAAACTTTCAAAAATTTAAGAGCCAATTAATGATATAGTTCTGTACTTTTTCTATTCCGTCAGGAACATTTCGTCGGTAGAAAAATTATCAGTTTCCGGACAATCGTTCCTCAGGAACGTTTCGTGTAATTTTCAATTACTCCATTTAAAATCCTACATTTGCCCCCCAATAAGTTCTTTTCTTTATTTTTCCAACAGGAAAAGGTTTTACTATCAGTGAATTAATAGGGAATCGTGTGCAAATCACGAACTGTCGCGCAACTGTAAGTAACATCAAAGTTTATATCTAACATGTTCACTGGATTAATCCCCCGGGAAGGACGGTATAAATGTTACAAGTCAGGAGACCTGCCTTTTTCTTTGTTGACAATGCTTTCGCGGAATGAAGCTTCGTCAGGTTTGGTGTTTTATCCAGGCAATCTTGCCATGGACCGTCGTGCGCTTTTTGTACGATTCTAAACTTTTTACTTATCTTTTCTTCCTTTCTCCGTTTGCCTTGTAAAATGCTGTAAAGAGCTTTTAACTCATTTCTCTAAACAAGTTAAAAGTATGCAAACGCAAAAAAACTGTTTCCCGCGGACTGGAAATAGCAATCTCAATTTTCGAAAAAAACGGCACAGTTACGTGCTAGAAATCGCTTTATTATTTCAACTATTTTTGATTAATAATGCCTTTGCACATCATTTTGGAACATTAAATGGTTCTATCCAAAGTGAAACGGGAGAGCCGATTATCGGTATTCATATTCGTTTGGAAGGCACTTCTTTTGCCACGATCACTAACGAATCCGGTCATTTTGAAATTAAGAATATTCCGGCTGGGAATTATACATTTTTAGCAAGCGGAATTGGTTATGAAGTAAAAAAAGAAAACATCGATATCAGGCAAAATGAGATAACACTTTTACAATACAAACTGAATAGCAAGACGAATGAATTATCGGAAGTGGTGATCAGTTCGGGTTCAAACCGTTCCTTTTCTTCGGTTAATAAAATTGACGTTCCGTTACGTGATATGCCCATCACAACATCGACGGTTTCCGTAAAAACCATCGAACAACGTGGTGCGGATGATTTGGGCGAAGCGATGAAAAATACAACCGGCGTTCGCGCAAATAATACGTATGGCGGTTTTCAACATTTTACGATTCGTGGTTTTTCAAATTTCGTTTTACTGGTTGATGGTGTTCGCGATGAAAGACACAATATTTCAACCAGCGCTCCGAATACCAACCTTGCCAATGTGGAAAGTATTGAAGTTTTGAAAGGACCAGCCTCGGTACTTTTCGGTCACTCGGCTTTGGGTGGAATTATCAACATCGCCAGAAAACGGCCTACTGCTCACTTCAAGGCAGATTTTTCTGCTACTTATGGAAGTTTCAACACGAGAAGAATTCGTGCCGGTGCAGGTGGCGCGATCAGTGATAAATTACGCTACCGTGTAGATTTTGGAATGTCGGATACAGACGGCTACCGTCATTCGGGTTCAAATACAAATAATGGATATTTAGCTCTGGAATACACACCGACCGACAAAGATTTATTTTATTTGACAATCGGCGCTAACAAGGATATTTATGATACCGATGCGGGAATTCCGATGCTTGAAGGCAGCAAAATCATTCCTGGTTTGGATGTCAATACGCGTTACAATGATCCGGCCGATTTCCTGAAACATACCCGTTATGATTATCAGCTTAAATATGTCCACAAATTTAATGAGAGCTTAAAAATCTCAAATCAGCTTTCGTATTACGATGATAATATCAACTACTTTTCAACGGAAGAATTGACCCCGAATGTCACGCTGGATTCTCTCAAAAGATCTTATCCGTTCTATTTCAATCATTTAACAAAACCTTTGCAAAACCAGTTGGAGCTGACTTATGAATTCAATACCGGAAGGATCGGGCACAAATTACTGGTTGGTTATTCTTTAAGTTTATTGAATAGAAAAACTTATAATGGCGATGTATACGGCCCCGGAAAAAATACTACCATCGCTATTACAAACCCAATTCTGAATCAGGGGTATATCAATTTTAAAGACAAAAATTACCGGGCGACCATGGAAAATGTGCACGGAATTTACGTGCAGGACTGGATCAAAATCACAGATAATCTGAAAGCATTGGCGGGGCTGCGTTACGATATTTTCGACGGAACTTATTATACCAATTTGGTAGATGCTGACAGAAATGTGACAGAAAAAGGAGCAAAATCTACTATCTCAAAAGCAGCCTTAACCTACCGCGCTGGACTGGTTTATCAGCCCATTGAACCGTTATCCATTTACGGGTCATATTCTACTTATTTCAAACCATCACGCCGCGTAGCACCGAACAGAGAAACTTTTGATCCGGAAACAGGTTATCAGGGTGAAGTGGGAAGTCGCCTGGAATTATCTTCACGATGGGCAGCCAACCTTGCTTTTTACTACATGCGGAAAAATAATCAGCTGGAAGCTTTACCAGGCGGAATCTACAAACGAATCGGTTCGGCTGAGTCAAAAGGTTTTGAAGCTGAAATCAGCGGAAGTCTTTTCCCCGGTCTGGATTTGACCGCCGGATATACCTATTCAAAAGCGAAATATTTGCCTTATGCAAGTGGAGAAATTAATGCCGCTGCCGGAAAAAGAGTAGCCTTTGCACCAACGAATATGTTGAACGCATGGCTGAACTATGAATTACAAACCACCACTTTCAAGGGCTTAGGCATTGGAGCCGGGACAAATTATATGAGCGAAACTTTTACAACCAGCACCAACAACTTTGCATTGGCTGGATATACTGTTGCCGATTTCGCAGTTGGATATCGTGTTGGTCGTATCGGTTTGAGATTGAATATCAATAACATATTGAACGAAAAGTATTTTGCCAATGCGATTTTTGATAATCAGTTCTCACCCGGCCCAACAAGAAATTTCTTGTTAAGCATGAAATACAGTATTTAAAAAATGATGCAGAGCACAGTTATATTTATAGGAAACAGTAATAATAATCAGGTTTTAAAGGTGCAACGCACCGAAATATCTAATTTCTAACATTATCAATTCAATATAAAAACCATTACAAAATACACCGTGCTTTTCACCGCTACCTCGGCTTTGAAGTAAGTCCTCTATTTGTAATCCGGTTTTATAAGATTTTGCCATGATGTAAGTCAAGTACCCGACGATATTGGATCCAATTTCTACATACTAAACGTCCCTCAGGTATGGCTCGTTGGTAGCCACGATTTATGAATTGCGATTTCCATCGTTCCAGAGGAACGTTTCGTGTAAATATCCAAATTCTATTTTCATTTCAACATTGATATACTCACTTTAAAATCCACCAATACCAACAAACCCGATTCTTAATGTATTTTTGTTAAGACAACAATTAACGCCAATCGCCGACTCCTATGAAGCACAGATTTCTTTACCTCTTCTTATTTTTAATTCCACTGCTCTCAGACGCACAAAATGCGGCGATACCTGACACAGGTTGGGTCAGAAAAAACTATCAAAAAACGGAGCAATTCATTGAAATGCGGGATGGTGTAAAACTTTATACTGCCATTTACACGCCAAGAGATCAGGATGAAAAATACCCGATCCTCATGCAGCGGACGCCTTATTCCTGTCGCCCGTATGGTGTGAATAATTACCGTCCACGCATCGGACCAAATGGTGTTTTGATGAAAGAAAAATACATTTTCGTTTATCAGGACGCACGTGGACGTTATAAGAGCGAAGGCAATTTCCGGGAAATGACGCCTGCAATTGATAATAAAAAGACAAATAAAGACGTCGATGAATCCAGCGATACCTATGATACGATTGAATGGCTTTTGAAAAATACGGTTTCCAATGGCAAAGTGGGGATTTATGGAATTTCCTTTCCTGGTTATTATTCCTCGGCAGCCTTGCCCGACGCACACCCGGCTTTGAAAGCAGTTTCGCCGCAAGCACCTATGTCGGATGAGTTTCTAGGCGATGATTGTAACCACAACGGGGCATTTTTCCTGATGGACAACTTCGGTTTTTACAGCCATTTCGACGGGCCGAAAAGTGCGAACGGAGAAAGTTACAAACCATTTTTCAATGCCGATTTCAGCGATGCATATCAATATTTTCTTGATTTCGGCCCATTGAAAAAAGCTAATACCAATGCATATTTTTCAGACCCAAACAGTGTGTGGCGGCAGGTTACTTCCCACGACACTTACGACGAATTCTGGCAATCCAGAAATATCAAAAAGCACTTAAACAATATCAAACCAGCGGTGATGGTAGTAGGCGGCTGGTTTGATGCGGAAGATTTGTACGGTGCTTTGAAAACGTATTCGGCAATCGAAAAACAATCACCGAACAACAACACGAGATTAGTAATGGGGCCATGGACACACGGCGGCTGGGCTTCTCCAAGCTGGAAATCTTTTGCAGATTATCAGTTTGGCGCAGACTTAAACCAGTATTACCAGAATGAAATCGAGACCAAATTTTTCAGTTTTTATTTGAAAGATAAAGGCGAGTTCAATCAGGCAGAAGCAACCGTTTTTGAAACGGGTTCAAATCAATGGAAAAATTATGACGTCTGGCCGCCAAAAAACAGTCAACCGGAAACATTTTATTTCCATTCCAAAGGAAAACTTTCAGTTGAAAAACCAAAAGCAGCGAAAGCTTTTACAGAGTATATCAGCGACCCAGCCAAACCTGTTCCGTATACCAACGAAATCAGCGGCGATCGAAATAATAAATACATGGCCGAAGACCAGCGTTTTGCGTCCCGCCGCCCGGATGTGATTTATTTCCAAACCGATTCTTTAACCTCAGATCTGACTTTAACCGGTGAAATAACGGCAAATCTTTTCGTCTCAATTACCGGAACGGATGCTGATTTTGTTGTAAAAGTGATTGATGTATGGCCGGATAGTTTGCCGGCACAAGTACAGCGTGGACAGCCGAAACCATTGGATATGAGCGGTTACCAGCAAATGGTGCGTGCAGAAGTATTCCGTGGAAAATTCCGTAACAGCTTCTCAAAACCGGAGCCGTTTGTAAAGGATAAGGTTGAAAAAGTGTCGTTCAAACTAAACGAAGTTGCGCATACATTCAAAAAAGGACACCGCGTCATGGTACAAATCCAAAGCAGCTGGTTCCCCTTGGTTGACCGCAACCCACAAAAATTCATAAACATCTTCGAAGCCAACGAGTCCGATTTCCAATCCGCCAAAATCACAATTCACCACGATCTAAAAAACAGCAGCAACATCATATTGCCCGTTCTGAAATAGGTAGGTTACAGGTTACACAGAGAACCACAGAGTCAAAAAAGAGGAACACAGAGTTTTTCTTTATCTCCAATAAAACCTCTGTGTATCTCCTATTTACTCCGTGGCTCTCTGTGTAACCTAAAAAACATGACTCATTTCCTCATTTCAGCTCCTTCCAGTAATTCCGGTAAGACCACCCTTACCCTCGGCCTTTTGCGGGCTTTGAAAAACAGAGGATTGAATGTTCAACCTTTCAAATGCGGGCCGGATTATATTGATACACAACACCATACAACCGCATCAGGAAATCCGGGAATAAATCTGGATACTTTCATGGCTTCGGAAGCGCATGCTCGAGATATTTATAAACAGTATTCGGAGACGGCTGATGTTTCGGTAACCGAAGGTGTTATGGGACTTTTTGATGGTGCTGATAAAATGAAAGGAAGCAGTGCGGCGATTGCTGAGTTACTGGATATTCCCGTGATTCTGGTGATTAATGCCAAATCGATGGCTTATTCTGCTACGCCTTTGCTTTATGGTTTTAAAAATTTTTATAAGGGAATTCGTGTTGTTGGCGCGATTTTCAACTTTGTCAGCACCACTTCGCATTATCGGTTTTTACAGGAAGCCTGTGAGGAAGTGGGTATTGAAGCTCTTGGTTATTTACCAAAAAACGAAGCGTTGGCCATTCCTTCCAGGCACTTGGGATTACATATTTCTGCCGAAACAGATTATGAAAGTATTATCGAAAAACTGGCCGAAGAGATTCCAAAAACGATAAATATTGATCGGTTATTGGAAATTTCTGCGCGAGAAATTTTTCCAAAAACCGGGTCAAAAACCGTATCTAAAAATCCTGTTTCAGCTAAAAAATATAAAATAGCTATCGCCCGGGACGAAGCTTTTACTTTTACTTATCATCAAAATATTGAGGTACTTTCTTCTCTTGGCGAGGTCACATTTTTTAGTCCAATGCATGATATGAAACTTCCGGAAACAGATTTTCTATACCTGCCTGGTGGTTATCCTGAATTGTTTGCGGATGCATTAAGTGAGAATAAATCGATGCTTGAAAGTATTAAATATTACTGTTTAAATTGCGGTTTGACTTTTGCAGAATGTGGAGGTTTGATGTATTTGGGAAATGAAATTATTACTTCCGAAGGCTTGAATTTCCCAATGGCTGGCGTTCTGGATTGCTCGACTTCCATGGAAAATTCGAAATTGACATTAGGATACCGGACTGTTCAATGGAATGATTTGGAAATGAGAGGACATGAATTTCATTATTCCCGGTTTGTGAAAAATGCTTTGCGTGCTGAATCTGTCATTATTAAAAATGCTAAGGGAATTGAGGTGGAAACGCAGATTTCCCGGACACTGAATACGTTTGCTTCTTATGTACATTTGTATTGGGGAGAGCGATTTGAATTTATTGAATACTTATTGAAGAATTTCGCGTCTAAAGGTTTCACGCAAAGCAGGTAAGGAAAGGGCAAAGAACACTAAGCTTTTGCTCTGCGGCCTTAGCGTTTTAATCTTTTTTGCTTTGCGTGAAAGAATACTAAAGTTTGTTTGATCTGAAATATTCGCTGGCCAAAAATTTGCTCAGGCGGAAGATTTCAAAGAAGAAAATAGATGATCTGCTGATCTTTTTACAACGTTACATAACCTTTGCAGATCAAGGATATAATGTTAAATTTGATAAAGAAATTGGAGCGCTAACCGGAAATCAAAAAAGTATGGGAATAAGAGAAATGGTACTCGATAAGGCGAAGAAAGAAGGAGAAAAAGAGGGACGACTTCTGGGATTGGAAGAAGGTGCTGAAAAAGCAACTATCTCCTTTATCAAGAATTTATGGGAAACTGGCAATTATACTGTTTCTCAGATAGCTAGTTTAATCAAAGTTTCCGAAGTATTTGTGCAAAATACAATTGCTTCAAAATAGCCTTCGAAACTTTCTTTCTACACCTTACACACCATCAGCCTAAAAAGACTCCCACCCCGGAGTCTTTCTTTTTATTAACAAATGAAATAAATTTTCACGCAGAGCAGATAAGAAAAAAACGCAAAGAACACAAAGAAAAACTTTGCGACCTTCGCGCCCAACCCGCGCGGCGTCCGCTTTTTTGCTTTGCGTGAACCCCTTGAAAACTTATGTCAGGAATTAAACGCCAACGAATCACCCGCGCAGACGGGAAAGCCATCAATCTTGTACAGCGCCGGGGACATTTGTCTTATTGTTACAACGCTTGCTGCTGCGGTCGGGTGGATCGCGGGTATGCACCGATCCCGGTTGAATTGTACAAAAGTGAGTGGTTGCGCCGGAAAATGCGGAACGTGGTGCATATGACAAAAGGCGGTTGCCTGGGTCCGTGTACGTTGGCTAATGTGGTTACACTTTTATTTGACGGAAATTCTGTCTGGTTTCATTCGGTAAATAGCGACTGGCAGATTATCGCCATTTTTGATTATATCGACAGCATGATCGCGGCCGATCGTTTCCTTGTTCCGCCAGCAGAATTGTCTGAAAATGTATTTCAGTTTTATACCTGGAAAGGCTCCGAAGCATCAACAAAAATCGGGCAGACTCCCATGCCGACGGAAGGAATTGTATTCCTTACCCACGCGGATACTGACTTATTAACATTGCACCGAACCATACAGGATTTGCCGGATGATTTCCCGAAAACATTAGGTATTAACTTAATGGCCGTGAAAAGTGAAGCGCAGATGGAGCAGTTGCTGGATGGCGAAATTGCAGCGGCACAGATTATTATTCTCCGGATTCTCGGTCGGCCCAGTGCTATTCCGGGGTTTAATGAACTGATTAATCGGGCGAAGAAAAATGGACAGCATCTTATCGTCGTCAGCGGAACGGGGGATTTAAATCCTGATTTCGCAGCCGCTTCTACGGTTTCGCCAGCCATTTTGCATGATGCGATGTTATATCTCCAAGCCGGAGGTTATACCAATTTTACTTCGCTGCTTTATTATCTTTCTGATCATTTATTGATGACAGGTTTTGGCTCTGAAACGCCTGTTACCTTGCCAGAACATGGCATTTATCACCCGGAACTACCCGAAAACGCTGATCTTTCGGATTGGCTTAAACGATATAATCCAGACCAGCCCACAGCCGGAATTACCTTTTACCGCTCGCACTGGACGAGTGGAAATACTTCTTTTATTGACGCGATGGTCAGCGCTTTGGAAGATCGTGCTATGAATGTTTTACCCATTTTCACCTCCTCGCTCAAAGTGACCGATCCGGTTTCCGGGCAACCCGTTGCCTTTCAGTTTTTCAATGGAGAAAAAGGGGTTCAGATTGATGTTTTGGTCAATACGCTTTCGCTTGCGATTACCGATATTCAAAAGGCAGGTTCTGACAATACCGGCGCCGAGAAAGCATTAAGTCAGCTGAATATACCGATCATCCAGGCCATTTCCAGTACCATGAACCGCAATGCCTGGGAATCGTCCAGTCGCGGGTTGGGCACTTTGGATACGGCTATGAATGTTGCGATTCCTGAATTTGACGGGAGGATTATTACTGTTCCGATTTCTTTCAAGGAAAAAGACAGACAGGCAAAAGGATATGAAGCACTCGACAACCGCATCGATCGCGTGGCGGGAATTGCGCTGCGTTTTGCCCGTTTGCGTCATTTGAAAAACGCTGAGAAAAAAATCGCTTTCATCTTTACCAATTCCAATACCAAAGCTTCCCAGATCGGGAATGCGGTCGGGCTGGATGCGCCGGCTTCGCTGATGCATATTTTGCATGCGATGCAGGCGGAAGGTTATCAGATCAAAAACCTGCCGGCTACCGGGACGGAATTAATTCATCAGTTAATTGACCGCTGTTCTTACGACCAGACGTATCTCACACCCGAACAGCTTTCCAACGCTGCCGGTCAGGTTTCGTTTGAAAAATATACCGGTTGGTTTGAAGAATTACCGGAAGTTTTACGTAAAAAAATAACCAAACAATGGGGACAGGCACCCGGCGAAACCTATGTCCACGACGGCCATATCGCCCTCGCCGGACTTGAACTTGGCAATGCCTTCGTAGCCCTGCAGCCACCGCGTGGATATGGTATGGATCCGGATGCGATTTATCACCAGCCGGATCTGGCACCGACACATCATTATTACGCACTATACCGCTGGCTGTGTGATGGCTGGGGTGCAGATGCGATTGTGCACGTTGGCAAACACGGAACGCTGGAATGGCTTCCGGGCAAAGGAATCGGGTTGTCAGAAAACTGTTTTCCGGATGCGATTCTGGGCGATCTGCCGCTTTTTTATCCTTTTATTATCAACGATCCCGGCGAAGGTTCACAGGCGAAACGCCGCGCCCATGCTGTGGTGGTGGATCACCTGACGCCGCCCATGACTTCCGCGGACAGTTATGGCGAACTGGCGCAGCTGACCCAGCTTGTCGATGAATATTATCAGGTGGAAACGCTGGATCCTTCGAAATTGCCTTTGCTGCAAAGACAGATCTGGGAGCTGATCAAACAGACTAATCTGGATGCCGATCTGGCGGCGATGCTGAGCCGTGACCATGGTGATCACAAGCACGATTGGGACGATGACATGACGCCCGAAGGTGTGCCGGCGAGTCTGGCGGAGATGGATGGAAAGGATATTGCCCACCTGATCGAGGACATCGACGGATATTTGTGTGAATTGGGCGCGGCGCAGATCCGTAACGGTTTGCACACACTCGGACAAATGCCGGAAGGTGACGCGTTGATAGATATGCTGCAAGCACTGACCCGGTTGCCCAATGCCACCGTGCCGGGTTTACAGTCGGAAATGGCTCTGCTTTTTGGATTTCAAATAGAAGACCTTTTGCAGAAAAAAGGTCAAAAAATAGATTCGGTTTCGCCACAGTTTCAGTCGCTGGCCGGACGGCCGGTGGTGACGGCGGCGGATGCGATGGAAATTATTGACGAGCTGAACAATCATTTGTTCCGGGTGCTGGCCCAGCATCGTTTTCATCTAGAATCCATTGATCAGGTTTTGTATGAAACGCTGGATATCGCGCCTTCGACGGCTAGTTTGGCAGGAATCCGGCTGGTGCTTGAATCTGTCTGTACCCAGCTGGTACCCAATCTCGCGCGGACGGATGAAGAAATTACCAACCTCATGCACGGACTTTCCGGCGGGTATATTCCTGCCGGTCCGAGTGGCGCGCCTACACGCGGCATGGCGCATATTTTGCCAACCGGACGAAATTTTTACGCCGTAGATCCACGCGCACTTCCGTCCAAAGCGGCCTGGGAAGTGGGCCAGCAGCTTGCACGGGAAGTTTTGGATCGTCACCTGAAAGAAACGGGGCGTTATCCGGAAAGTGTCGGGATCAGTATCTGGGGCACTTCGGCGATGCGTACCCATGGGGACGATGTGGCGGAAGTGCTGGCGCTGATGGGCGCCCGGCCGGTATGGCAACAGGAAAGCCGGCGCATTACCGGCGTGGAAATTATTTCGCTTGCAGAACTTGGCAGGCCGCGGATTGATGTGACCACCCGGATCAGTGGATTTTTCCGCGATGCTTTCCCGCATCTGATCGAACTGCTGGATGATGCTGTGCAGCAGGTCATTGCCCTTGACGAACCGCTGGACCAGAATTTTGTCCGCAAACATTATTTAAAAGATCTCGCTGAACTGCAAAAAGACAATGAATTATCGATTGAAGATGCCGAAGAACGGGCCAGTTACCGGATTTTCGGGGCGGCTCCGGGTGCTTATGGTGCGGGGATTTTGCCTTTGATCAATGAAAAAAACTGGCATGGGGATGCGGATTTTGCGCAGGCCTATGTCAACTGGGGCGGTTATGCCTATACGAAGAACGCGCAGGGTGTAGATGCCCGCAGCGAATTTCAGCAATGTCTTTCCGGCGTGGAGGTGGCGCTGCACAACCAGGACAACCGCGAACATGATATTTTTGACAGCGACGATTATCTGCAATTCCATGGCGGGATGATTGCGACCATACGCAGCCTTACCGGACAGCAGCCAAAACATTATTTCGGCGACTCACAAAACCCGGCCCAGCCGGTGGTGCGCGACCTGAAAGAGGAAACGTTACGTGTATTCCGTTCAAGGGTTGTGAATCCGAAATGGCTCGACAGCATCAAAAAACACGGCTACAAAGGCGGACTGGAACTGACTGCAACGGTTGACTACCTCTTCGGTTATGATGCCACGGCGAACGTCATCGACGACTGGATGTACGAAAAAGTAGCAGAAACCTACGCTCTGGACGCCAGCATGCAGCAGTTTTTCGCCGAAAGCAACCCATGGGCGTTACACGCCATCGCCGAAAGATTACTCGAAGCCGCACAAAGAGGCTTATGGGCCGAGCCTTCCGCTGAGGTTTTGCAGGGGTTGAAGGAGGTTTATCTGGAGAGTGAGGGGTTGTTGGAGGTGCGGGGGGAGTAGAATTAAATACGGTAATTAAGAAATTAGATTGTTACAGTCTGATTTCTTAATTGAGTTATAATTGTTCTTGCCTATATTAGGTAAAACAAATAGGTAATCAAAATTAACCTCCTTTATGAAAGCCAAATACCTTTGGATAATTGCCTTATTATTAATGATATCGCAATTTTCAATTGAACATATTTTTATGGGATCTGGAAGTTTATCAGATCCCGATGAAGTATCTAATTTAATCATTTCATTTCTGGGTAGTCTCGCTACAACTGCATTTTTCTCAATTATCTTAACTCTCGTTTTGGCTATTTTTCTTTATAGAAAATATCCTTTTACGATTAGGTTAAAAAAAAATCTTCCACTCAGTTTTTGTATTATTTTGCTTTTGTTGATTTCAACCTTTGTGTATATGACTTATCTTAAAAAAGTAGATGGAATCGAATTAAGACCTTTAAAAAAATAAATTTTAATAATCCGTAGGCAACAGCGGCAACTCTCGCCGAAAGTAACGCATGTGCCTTAAATGCCATCGTCGAAAGATTATTCGAAGCCGCAGAAAGAAGCTTCTAGGCCGAGCCTACCGTCTAGGTTTTGCTAAGGTTGTTGGAATAAATGCAAGAAGACCGTTTAATAAATTTTTTGAATATTTTTTTAAGCATCGTAAACCCAAAGTTTTTCGTAGAAAATAATATGTTACCTTGGTTACTTATATAATAGTTAGTCCTTTATTATGGGCGAAGTTTGGTGTAATTGTAAATGGACTTCGATTATAAATAACAAATACGAAATAGATTTACCCTTCTGAATGAAAAACACAAAACCTATTTCTCTTAAATCTCAATTAGTTAGTGCGTCAGTTGAATTCCTTAATCAAGAGGAAATGGATTGCTTAGCCACTCAGAATGCGTTACCTGAATTAATTAGTCAACTTCTGTATTATAAAGAAGAAGGCAAATCACTTTATCCAGAAATTTATATTTTTGACGACTTACCCTTAGTTAAGAAGGTACTTACTAATTCACAATTTTGTTTTATTGGGTCAGGAGATAAAACAACTGAGACCATACTAAAAGCATTGAAAAAGTGTGCTCCGCTTACAGAGAAAAACTGGTCAATTTATATTCTTAGAAAGGATGCAGAGTTTGAATTTGGAGTATTTAGGGCGGGGACTTCTATTCTATCAGTCTCAGTTTCAGAGGCACTTATCAATGAGGGGATGGAAGGCCTAAAAGTCATTCTTATACATCAAATAGCGGAGAAATTAATAGAAGTTAGAGGAATTAGAGCAGACTCTTTAATTATTAGCTTTGGAAGTCAAGAATATGTAACTAATTCTCCGACAACAAATCAAACAAAATTTATTGAAACAATTGTTTCAAAAATAAGCGAAAAATCCAAAGACCCAACTATAAATTTTCTTAAAAAAGTATTTCTTGAAGTTCTACAAAAAGGTCATGGCACCCTAGCATGCGTAATCAATAGCAGCAAGAAAGTGCTTCCCAAAAAGCTAGCAGATGGTATAACATTATCTCAAAGAATTAATGTATCAGAAATAATAGAAGAATTACTAGACAACAATGATTTGCAAGCTAATGCAAAATTAGAAGGGCAATTTTCTCTAATTGTAGGAATGATGCAAAGTGATGGAATAACTGTATTCACGGATAAAGGAGAAATTGCATCTTATAATGTATTTGTAAAGCATCCAGAAAAAATTGTAAATGTTAAAACAACTGGAGGCGCAAGAAGTAGAACATATCAAACATTATGTGGAATGATAGGAAATGGAATTGAATCCGCCTACATTCAATCACAAGACGGTAAAGTAGAATTTAATAATGGAAAATAACTCAATCATATTGTGGAAAAATACCGACTCACCAATTCTACCAAAAAAAGTAGACAATGTGAGTCAATTGGTTAATTTTGGCACCCAACTTTCATTGAAGGATCAAAACCAAATCATTAAAACCTTTGAAGAAGGATCATATGAAATGGTTTCAACTTATATATGGATTAAGGCAATAAGCTCTTTAAAAAATCAGCTTAGTAAGATGGGGATTTCCTTTATTGCCGAAATGTTAGATAGGCCAGATATAAATGAACATTCTAATCTTCAACAAGCTATATCTGAATTGGATGCAATTAGATTGGCCGAGGAACTAGGAGTTATTAGTGGAACTGCTGCATTTAGATTAAAAAATGCAATGGCAACAGTTACTCATTTTAATCAACCTGAACTTGAAGAAGATCCAGAAAATGAATTAACAGAGGAAGAAACTAAAATGATAATTCGTTCTTGTATCCAAGGCGTTCTTGGTTACAATAAAATTGAGGCAGCAATTGACTTCAAAAATTTCCGAAAGGAATTAGAAGATGCAACTCTCACAGAAGAAAGTCCGTATATTCTAAAACTGGTACAAAGCCCATATTTTTTCCACAGAACAACATTAAGAATCCTGCTTTCACTCGTTAAAACTTCGCTTGGAGCGCAACTTGAAAATTCTCTGGCAAATTCTAACTTGATTATTCCAAGAATTTGGGCAAGCCTTAAGCATCCTGAAAAATATCAAGTTGGCAGAAGCTACTCGGAATTGTTTGCTGATGGCAAAACCAAGGCAGCAAGTGGCTTAAGACAAGTTCTTCTTAAAGTTAAGGGATTTGATTTTGTCCCAGAAGATTTACGTTCTTCATCCTTTATCAAGGTTGCAAATGAAATGCTTATAGCGCATGAAGGAATGAATAATTTTTACAATGAGCCTGGACCGACTGCTACACTATATAGAATGGGAAGTGTCATTCCAATCCCAGCCTTCCCTATATGCATGACTGCCATTTTTTCAGTTAAACTTGGTAATAAATATGGCATCTCTAACGCAGCACAAGATAGCGTGAATTTAATGTTGAGTACTATTACTCACGATAGATGGGTCTATTTTTTTAATGAGTGTATTCAAACAAATGATAGAATATTATATAAATTAACTTTACAAAATCCATCTACAAGGTGGGTAAATTGTTTTAGTACAGAAAGACTCGACCGGATCTTATTAGAAGTTACAGATAGGGATATTATTAGATTATTAAAAGCCACAAAGGAGAAACGAGTAGATAGGGTGTCTAAAATAGCCAACGAAATGTATTCAAAATTAGGTTACACTAATCAGATGTGAAATTATGACCACAATTAATAATTTTATATCAATCTTAACAAAGAACTTTTCATTTTACATAACACTACTCTTAATTCTCAGTTTTTTAAATATAGACTTTTATTACCATTCACATTACAACTTAGATGTTCTTCCATATTTATCCACATCGGAAATTATCAGTTTATCAGTTTTTAGCATAGGCCATCTGTCTATTGGCTCATTTGTAGCGTGGACAGCTTACGCCTTAGTCACTTCTTGGGGATTATTTAGAAGTAGTGCTTTTAAAAGCAAAATTGACTTTGAAAATGATTTAATAACTGCACCATTTGTGATATTCCTGTATCCACTTATGATTGTTATATCAAATTTGACAATTACAAGATATTCAGATTTATACCCTTCTGATTTTTTATTATCCCAGTTTACTAATTTCAACATAATACCTTATTCTACATTATACATCGCAGCCTTGGCGCTCAGCACGAGTTTTATTATTGCTATTCCTGAAATAATTAGAGCAATAAGGAAATTTCCTTTAAAAATTTGGCAATTCCCGATTTCTACATACATTTTCATATTTATTGCTCTTCAATTTGCGGCCCAAGTAGCGGCAAGCACAAAAAGAGAAGGTTTCGAAATAAAAAAATATTATAAATATATGGGTACAATAGTGGAAACTGAATCTGATACAATTGTTTCGGATTCAACTTTTACTTACATAGGGCGTACCGCTTCATCCATTTTCATGTATGATATTAAGCATAATAATGTTAAAGCAATTTCTTCCGAGACAGTTAAAAGTTTAAAAGTTATTGCAAAAGAAAAAGTGGATCGAATGATTGGAATTAATATACTATAAGTAATAAAAAGGTTTCACAAAAAAAATGTACCGAACCATATTGTAAGCCATAAAAAAAGGGAAACCTTACGGAATCCCGGATGACTCCTACTAGCAGTTCGTGACTGAGTTCAGAATCCATTACAAATATGATGAATATCCTTGATAATCTTGCCAGGCGTACTCCTACCCAACCAACTCATACTCCTTAATCAAAGCATCCGCCGGAATATGCAGCAATTTGCTGAATTTACGGATCATGGTTAGCGAAAGTGCCTGTTTGTAGTTCAGCACTTTGCTAATTGTTCCCTTGTCGCCATATTCATTGGCGAGATCCGCGGATTTATAGCCAAAATCCGCCATTCTGATTTTGATTAATTCAATTGGATCAACCTCCGGCAAGTTGCGGTTTTCCTTTTCGTATTCTGAAATGAGATGTACCAAAAGGATTTTTTCCTTGTGATCAGCAGAATTTTTTGAAGCCTGTTTTACTTCTTCATACCGGGCAAGAGCACTTTCATACTCCTGCTCTGTTTCTATCAAAAACCATTGTGGCTGTGTCATGTCGTTATTTTCTTTTAAATCCAGTATGATTATATCGTTTCAGCATCTATCAAATCATATTCTGAATGTGTTCCGATAAACCTAATTTCTACAATTCCATCTTCATAATCCACCTCCACAATGAGGCGGTATTTATTACCAACGATCTTGAATCTGGCTCTGTTTCCTTTAATAATTTTTGCTTTGGGGAAGTCATGAAGTACATCAAAACTTCTCTTCCAAACCGCCCTTTCCACCACCGATATCCAAACGCGCAGACTTTTCCCCGAGTCGGAATGTTTAATGACAAACTTGTCCAGTTTGCGGGAATATAATAGTATCATGTCATAAAAGGCTCTTTCCAAACGCTCCGTGCACTTATTCCAATGGATTGATTATCAAGATTTTCATAACAATTACACAAATACAAATCTAGGGAAATAGTTGGTTATTTGCCAACTATTTCCATACTTAATTCTTCATTACAATGGGATAGATCATTTTTGAATTAAAACGGCATGGTGATAATGCCTGAAACCTGAATATCAAATACCCTGACCAAAACGCTCCAGCTGCTGAAAAACAGGAATTAGCGACTGCCCTTTTTCGGTGAGTACGTATTCAATGTGCAAAGGTTTTTGTTTGATCACATTTTTTTGCAGCAGTCCAACGACTTCCAGCTCTTTTAAGGCAACGGCCAGTGTTTGTTTATTAGCGCCTTCGATCTGGCGAAGCAGGCTGCTGAAACGCAAGGTGCCGTCCGCAGCCAGGCGAAATATTTCAGGCTTCCATTTCCCGGAAAGCGACTTTAAAAGTGCCTGGGCAGGACAAGTTTCATTGGTTATCCCTTCGTTTTTAGTAGTCATAAATATCTGACTTATTGCGCACTCAAAATTAAGTCCTCAACTTTACCCAAAGATAGCTGGGGTTATGAAAAACATAAAAATTGAAAATATGGAACAAAACCAACCTACCGACGCGGAAACACAGAAAGAGCAAAAAAAGATAAAAAACAATAAATTGATCAATTCCTTCCTTATTGGCATGTGTATAGGCATTACCGTGTATAGTGCGGTGAAAAATGGTTTCGGCTTTTTTACGTTTTTCCCATTGCTTTTAGCTTATTTGCTTTTTCATAAGAGAGAAAAAATCAAATTATTATAAGTCAGAAATTCCATGCACCACGGTACAAAAAATTCCGAAATTTTCATTTTTCACGAAATATGGGAAAGCCAGGAAGGTCTGGACCTCCATGATCAGCAGCCTTACATCAAAAAGCTTGTTGCAGAAATTCCGGCTCTAATTCAGGAACCAGCCGCGATTTACCATACAGCATTGTTGAATTTGTAAAAGTTAATGGTAAACGCTCCGGTATATTGCGGTATGCCGGAGTGTTTATGATGTTTCATATTATGCTTTTTCTTAGGCGTCGGAAAGAAAACCAAACTCATCCCTCAACCATCACCCTATTCCGATCAACCCACCAGGCCAACCCCAGCACAATCACCTGCAAAACCACAAACGAAACAAACAAAACCATGACATTGTCTTCCGGTGGCGGGCCGAACAGGTTGTAGGCGTTGGCCAGAAGGAAAAAGCCGGTCATGATCCACAATCCCCAGGTACCTTGTGCGCTGATGGCTTTCGTGCTTTTTGCATAAATATAAACACCGCCGAAAAAGATAATACTTTCCAGCAATATGGTGATCAACTTATAATTCCATAAACCCATCCCGACTTTGAAATCACCAAAAGGCGTCAGGGGCAGATCCGGAATGTGGACAATCACGTCCAGAAACCAGTGACTCAACACCGCAAGACCGACAATAACCGCGCTTTTGGTATCCTTTTTGAAAAGCCAGAAGCAGCCGCCAACGATAAGTCCCCAGACAATTCCCATAAAAAGGCTGTGCGTATAGGGATAATGGACGAACTCGAAAGGCGTCACTTCGGTAAAACCGGGATGTACTTTCACGGTTTCAATGTTGAAGAGCAATAAAAACGGCCACAGGATATCTACAAATTCCACGGCAACAAAAAGCATGGTAAGCGAAACTTTGGGAGCTATTTTTTTCGCGGCAAGGGCGAGACCGTAATGTCCTAAAAACATGATTTCTGACTTGGTTTAGTATGTTACAAAGGTATCGGTCGGCAACGCCAGGTTACTTGACAAAAATCAAGAAAACGGATTTGCAGGAAAATAAGGAATTTTTGAGCAGTTTATTTTTACGGGATCACATCAACTGTTTTCTCCGGATACGGCTGATGGTTTCGGGTGTCATTCCCAGCATGGAAGCAAGGTATTGCAGCGGTACCTGATTGAAAATCTCACGGTTTTTCTCAAAGAAAAAATGGTATCGTTCTTCGGCTGTCATCGAGATAAATGAAAAAATACGGTCTTCCATCATCTTGAAACAATGCGCAAGAAATAACTTTTCCGTCTCCGGCCATTTCGGGATAATCTCACCCAGCTGGTTGTATTCCGCCCGTTCAATCACAAATATGTCCAGGTTCGTGAGCGCCTGCATATTCCAGCGCGACGGCGTTTGAAAAAGTAAACTCGACAGATCGGCTACAAAATAACCTTTGGTCGATATCCATTGCGTCACTTCCTTGCCGTCAACATCCGCATAAATCCGTAAAAGCCCGGATTGTATGAAACAGAGCTGATTACACTTTTTGCCCGCTTTCAGGAAATAATCACCTTTATTCAATGTTTTCTTTTTGAACAGCGCAGACACTTTTACAAGGTCGTCCTGATCAAAGGTGAAATAGGAATGTAGGTATTGTTCGAGGTCGGTCATTTGGCGGTCGGCTTTCGGCGGTCGGCTGGGCCGCACAGGCGGTCAGATTTATTCACGGAACAAAATCTCGGATGATTTAACTTCCTTGGCGTTCTTGCTTTAAAATTCGTGATAAGAAATCATATAACAAAGCCGGAGGCGCTTTCATAATGATTTCTTATCACAAAAATATCAGAGAAAAAGCTTCTCATATTCTTTCGGCATGGCTGAAAGCGGTTTGATGCGAATGTCTTTGTAAAAAACCTCGGCGGCTTCGCTTTGCAGCTGGATTTTGCCGCTGGTCATCGGTACTTCTTTTCCATCAGATTCAATATACCGCGAGTTTTTCAAAACCATCACCACACGCCCGTTCACGATATGCAGACTTTTCCCGTCGACACAGATCAGTTCCAGCGTATTCCATTCTCCGGCAGGTTTTTCATAATCCATTGAGCGAAGACAGAAATAATCGCTGCCACTCTTGAAAACGCCAAAAGGCTGTTTTTCGTCGGCAACCCTGTTCATGACGCCTTCCGAAGGATACGAACGGATGTCAATAGCCGAATTGGCCTGGCACCAGAAATCACCCATGTGCCCTTCCATAATCTGAAATTCCTGCGAAAGCATCCACGAACGGAAATATTCCGCACCGGCAGGTCCAATGGAATGATACAGAATACCCGAATCGCGCAGCTTCTCTTTACGGGGTTCGTACTTATCCTTTCCCCATTTCACCAGAAGTTTCAGATGGTAGTTTTTATATACCGCACGGGAAATCAGACAGCCATATATTTCACCACTTACCCGCAGCACCGGTCCGCCGGGCTCATTTAAGATTGAAAAAACATGGGTGTCATCCTTGTTATAACCAATCGGTGGAATATCTGCACCCGAGGTATCTTTCGGTACTTTTCCATTATAGCCATTTTTATGGCGATAGCTTAGGTAAGATTCCCATTGAGATAAATCCTTGTCCAGAAGTACAGTCCATTCATCGGCCTTCTGCATGGATGAAAGTGTAAAAACGCTTAGTAGAATAAGAATTGAAAGGGAAATATATTTCATAGAGTAGTAAATATGATCAGCATAACTGCTATGCAGATACAAAACTAACCAGGCGAAAATTTCGGTTCATTGTAAAAATCTAATATTTATCGGTACGTTTGTCGCTCTGCCAATTTATTATGAAACGATACATACTTCATACGCCTTTTAACATTTACCATTTCGAGGCGGAAACGTGGATGCACTCGGTACACAAACACACGTATTTTGAGATTATTTTTATACTGAAAGGTAAGGGCGTTCATAATATCAATGGAAATACGTTCCGATATCAGGAAGGTGATGTTTTTCTTTTAGGCCCGGAAGATTTTCATGATTTTGAAATCGAGGACCTGACAGAATTCTGTTTTATACGCTTTAATGAATTATTCAACAAAAATCATACGGCAGAAAAAGATAATCCCTGGCAGCAGATCAGACAGGCTTTGTTATATACTTCTTCCCAAAGTCGCGGCTCCATCGTTGAAGATAAACTGGAAAAACAGAAACTTCACAGCCTGCTGGTAATTCTGGAAGGGGAATATGAAAATCATCCATCGCCGTATTTCGAGATTATCCGTGACAGTCTGATGCAGAGTATGATGGTAATTCTTGCCCGGAATTTATTCGGACAAACCCGTACGAGACCGGTTTTGAAAGATTCTGTGGAACCGATACTGTTATACGTAAGGCAGCATATTTACAATCCGGCGGAACTGACGATGGAACATCTTGCGGAGGTTTTCAACTACGCTCCCGCTTATATCAGCATTTTTTTCAAAAAGCAAACGGGCGAATCTTTAAAACAATACATCGTCAAACACAAGATAAAGCTCATCGAAGCAAGGTTGCTTTATAGTCAGCTTTCACTTTCGGAAATTGCGGATGAATTTGGCTATACGGATGAGAGTCATTTTTGTAAACAATTCAGAAAATATACCGGGTATACACCGACGGAGTTTAGAAGGATGGATGTTGGTGATGTCTAATAATATTCCCCCAATATATTTTATTGCATTATTACGAAACGTTCCTACGGAACGAAAAACGAATAGTCCATTTTCGCTTCTACCGACGAAATGTCCGGATAGGATAACAGAGTTAGAATTGTCTGGTGTTTGTTCCGTTAGAAACATTTCATAGGTAGAAAAGAATATGAAAATAGAGTAGTAACATTCCTTCGGAACGGCTCGTAACCGATTAAACGCAACATCACTAAACTTTCCCAAGGAACGAAAAACACATCAACCTATCCTCGCTTTTACCAACGAGATGTCCGAGGCCATATTATGTTATATCGAAAGAATCTCAATCCAGCGGCACTTATCTTATTAACGCTGTTATAACAAAAAAAAAAAAGTATATTAAACCCGCAGTTTCATGATGTGAAATCAACTTTACCGACACTATCAACAAATAACAAAGTCTGCCCAATGCCAAAACTGAAAATTACCCTCAAAGAAGAGCGCAATAAACGGACAAAACAAATTTATGTCCTTTGCGACGGAGAAGAGATTGGAACAGTATTCAATAGCGAAACGAAGGAATTTGATATCCATGCCGGACAACATAAAGTGAAGGCAAAAACGGGCTGGTATGCTAGTCAGGAATATAATTTATCCATTTCTGAGGGCGAAACAAAAGCTTTGAATGTGGCGGTGTTTAAATATGGAAACATGATTATCAGCTCCTTTTTTGTCATCATCATCCTTCATTTCATTGCCAACACTTTTTTTGGTATAAAATATATCGCATTGCTCAACATCCCCGGAATTCTGATCATGTTGTATTATCTAACCTTTGGCCGGAATGATTATCTGGTTATTGAAGAAGTGAAGTAAGTAATGCAAGATTCACCGGATTGTGCTGCTTTCCTGGCTTAATATGACAACAAAAACTGGACTAAACAGGAAGATATTTTCCCCTGTTTAGTCCAGTTCACGCCTTACTCCAAATCTTGCGAAGCTATTTCGCGTCTTGTAATAATTCAATTATTTTTTCAGCTACCAATTCCGAAGAAGCAGGATTTTGCCCGGTAATCAGTTGTCCTTCGTTCACTGCAAAAGGCTGCCAATCGGTTCCTTTTTGGTAATTTGCACCTTTTCCCTTCAACATATCTTCCAGCATAAACGGTACGTCGGCGGTAGACTGTCCGGCTATTTCTTCACTATTGGTAAAGCCTGCTATTTTTTTGCCTTTCACCAGTGGATCTCCGTTTTTGTCTTTCACATTTTGCAACGCCGCCGGTGCGTGACATACCAGCGCTACCGGTTTTTTCTCGTTATACAGCGTTTCAATAATCGCGATGGAATACTTGTTTTCCGGCAAATCCCACATCGGACCATGACCGCCCGGGTAAAAAACAGCATCATAATCCTGGGGATTGATGTCTTCCAGTTTTAAGGTGTTATTCAATCTTTCCTGAGCCGATGCATCGCTAAAAAACCTTTTCACATTGTCCGTAGTAAAATCAGGCAGTGTGCTTTTGGGATCAATGGGTGCTTTTCCGCCTTTGGGCGAGGCAATTGTAACTTCAATTCCTTTACTTGCAAATAAATAAAACGGTGCTGCAAATTCCTCGATCCAGATGCCCGTTGGCTTTCCGGTCGCTTTTATCTTATCAAAAGAAGTTACAACAAACAGGACTTTTTTAGTTTTCATATGGTTGATCATTTGTTTATTTAAATTTGTGTCAGACTGACTTTTTGCGGTAACCGCATTTAGAATCAGAACAACCAGGATAGAACAGTGAATTATTTTTTTCATGTCGTTTTTTATGCAAAATTCGGCAGAAAATGACGCCAGGTACAAGGAAATACATCACTGTTTTGCTGTGACATACATCACACACCGGGTACTTAAAAGAATCATTCTTGCCTGACTTATTATTTGATTTCCAAAGCAATATGAGTTTACAATTAAGGAAACATATCGAAGAGATCGTTCCGCTTACCGACGCCGAATTCGATTATGTGCTATCCCATTTTGAACCGAAAAAATTCAGAAAACATCAGTTTATCGTCCAGGCTGGGAATGAGGTGGTTCAGGAGTATTTTGTATTAAAAGGTCTTTTAAAATCGACTTATCCTAACGAAGATGGTAAGGATCATATCGTACAGTTTTCGATGGAAAACTGGTGGGTGACGGATTATCAGGCTTTTTTTAACCAACAAAAAGCGACACTTAATATTGATTGCGTGGAGGATGTATCGCTGCTGATGCTGACTTTCTTCAACAAAAATAAGTTATGCACGGAAATGCATAAGATGGAGCATTTTTTCAGGATAAAGACAAATGGCGGCTATGTAGCCTTGCAGCAAAGGATTCTGTCATTTTTGCAATATGATGCCAAAGCACGTTATCAGCAACTGATCGCCAAATATCCGCAGCTGTATCAGCGTGTGCCCAAAACGCTTATGGCTTCATATCTGGGGGTTTCCAGAGAAACTTTGAGCAGGTTTTCAGAATGATCAAGGCGACGATTTTAATAAAAAATGAAAGCCGGAATATCTATCCTTTACGATAAAATATTCCGGCTTAGCTCAATAATCTGTTCCGAAAAATTAATTTTTCAAGCCATTTTTAACTGATATTCCTGCAAATCCATCTCAATGTTTTTCAACTGACATACCATTTCCTGTCGGTACATTTCAGTCTGATTGAGAAGCTTGGGTATCATTTCCCTGTAATAATCAATACCGGCTAAAAGCTGATCACTAAACTTTTGCAGATATTTTTTCTTTTTGTCATTCAGTTTAGCGGCATTTGTTTCGAGGTCTTTTTTGAAATAATCCACATAGAGATTCAATTCGTTGATGAACATATTCGGTCGCTGCACATCGACCAGTAAATTGACTTTCCCATAAATGTGCTTCACCATTTCGTCAAGGGAATACACGCTGGAAAACCAGGCAAGGTTAGGCCCCGGACAAATCGATACCGATTTATTTTCCCTTGCTTTAATCAGGTTATTTTTAAGTAAAGCAGACGTACTCAGGCCGTCGCACAGACAAAGTTTTTCGGTGATCAGATTAAACTGTTCCTGAAAATCGTCCGGACGGGGTTCGAGCGCTTCCAGCTGTTTAATCTTTAAATGCTGATATTGCCGCGATGCCGTACAGATCGGTTCTGTGGTAAATTCGGTATTTGAAACAAGATATTTTTTCTTACACGGGCTTCCCGGTCTTCCTGCCGCAATGCGCTGTAAACGCTCTTTTTCGGCACTGCTTTTGCTGAAATTATTGAACAAAACGCCCAGTGGAGAAGAATTACTGATGTAATAATCGTCGCTGCCCGCCTCTGCCAGATCCTTCAGCGTGGCAGCATCCACGTTGGTTACTTCCGGCACGAGTAAAAACGGACTTCCCCAGCCAGTGGCGTTCACTTCATAATAATCCAGTAAAAATTGATCTTCTTCAGCTGTTCCGATTCCTCCCTGCACTGTAATTTTCAGATCGGGAACAAGGTCAATCTCATATCCTTTCAAATCAAGCGCCGCTTTATAAAGCGTAAAAAGATCAGATAACATTTCTTCTTTTCTGGATTTAAATTCTTCCAGAATGGGGCCTAACAGATAGCCTTCCGTAGCAAAAGCATGGCCGCCGCAATTCAATCCCGATTCGATGCGGAACTCGGAAACCCATATTCCTTTCTTGGCAAGAAACTTGGCCTGAATAAATGCCGAACGAAAGTCGCTCACTTTCAGGATAATCTTCTTGCGCAGATTGCCGTTGGCATCCGGATAAAAATCTTTAAATTTTTCAAGATAATTATAAAGCCTCGGATTCATTCCCGCCGAGAGAATCAGCGAAGAAGTCAGCGTGCTATTGGCAAAACCGCGCAATGCGGCCGAAGCGTCGGAATACTCATCAGGCAGCATTTCACCATATACATCGCGGTTCAGCTTATCCACTTTGGACATAATGTTTACATCAATTGCGCCTTTTTTAAGACTTGCCCGCAACACTTTTTGCAAGACTGATTTCTGATTTTCATCCCGGCACGATACCATTTCCAAATATCGTTTTTTGAGCGGCGAAGTCTCCGGTAAAAGCTCGAAATATCTTACAATTTCACTTCCCTCTTCAAACGTTTCCTCTTTCAAGGAATCGAACTTTTTGTTTACAATTCTTTCCATCAAATCCAGATAGGCCGTAATACGCCGGCTCCGGAAATCTTCTGCACCGGAATAAATAGGCTCAAAGTTTTCTCCTATTTTCAATGTATGAAATTTCCTCATGCGCTCAATCATTTCGTCGTCGACGATCGAAGCGACGGATGAAATGCCCAAATGAGAAACTTTCATGGGTGTATCAACAGAATATCCCAGTCCTAAAACGGGTATATGAAAAGTATGCGTGTTATTTTCCTGAATCATGATGTTTGCCGGAGTAGTAAATTCACGATTCAAAACTATATCTAACCGGCAAGAGAAAAATTGATTTCTGTTGGTCCTATTCATGATTAAAATCATGCACACCTTAAAATAAAAAAGTCCGTTTATCAGCTGCATTCTGATAAACGGACTTCGATAATTTTACAGAATTTTATCTTCTTTCGTTGTATACACCTACTTCTGCCAATGCAGGTGGAGCCGTGAATTCGTCGATCAGAATTCTCACTTTTCCACCCCAGATCCGATCAAAACGGAGCGTCTTGATTTTTTCAGGATTTGTAACAGTCTGAATCGATTTCCAGCTACCATTACCAAAATATTCCACACGATATTTTTTGATAACCGCATTGCCGCCCTGCGCAATCGTGATCATATTGAAGGATTTGTCTTTATCAAAATTGATCTCAAACCATGGACTCTTCACTTCCTTATTAGATTTCCAGGATGTCGTAAAACTGTCATCATTGGCAAAATCCATGATATCCATGTCCTCGCTCCAGCTGGAATTGGCTGGCTGGTGTTTGGCGATATTGGAAGAAATAACCGGTGCATCCATCGACCCTAATTTTGGAACTGTTCCCTTTTTCCAGATTTCCCCCATTTGCTGCAACGCTTTCACCGCGTTATCATCAATAAGTCCGTCTCTGTTCGGTGCTACGTTCAGGATAAAATTGCAATAAGCCTGATTGAAAGGAACCAGATTATTGTTTACCAGTTCCACAGGATTTTTGACTGGGGAAGTCGGGAAAGATTTTTTCCAAAACCATGCGCTGTTAATCGGCAGACATGAAAGTGCGGGCAACTGATTTGTTTCTTTGGAAATATGCTGTCCGGCACCTTGTTCATAGGATTTGATATCCGTATAAAAAAGTGTTTCTTTCGGATATTTCGCTGCGTTCAGATCCATCAGCAAACAATTGGGCTGCAAGGTTTTCACCAAGGTATAAATCTCTTCAAAAGGTACATCGTCATAGGAAATCCTCGACCATGGCGCATCCCAGCCATCAATAATCAAAGCTGATATTTCACCATACTTTGTAAGTAATTCAGTCAATTGCGCCTTCACCATATCGATATGTTTCTTTTCGATATGACCCGGACGAAGTTTGTGATGTGTATCCAGAATGGAATAATACAACATTACTTTCAAACCGTTTGCCCGAAAACTTTCCGCATATTCTTTTACCACATCGCGTTTCAATGGACTGTTCATCACGCTGTAATCCGTTGTCTTTGTATCCCAGATGCAGAATCCGCTATGATGTTTGGTTGTCAGACAGCCATAGGACATCCCGGCTGACTTGGCCGCTTTTGCCCATTGGTTACAATCCAGTTTTGCCGGATTAAACAAGGCAGGCGAAGCATCAGGATCGGGCCAGTCCTGATCCATATAAGTAGGAATGTTGTAGTGAATAAACATTCCAAAGCGCAGATCGATAAATTCCTGCTGAAGTTGGCTTAACGGTTTTGCATTTTTTGCAGGTGTCTGGGCTTGCGCCATGAAAGGAATCAGGAGAATAAGCAGGTAGAAAAAACGATTTAGCATAGTTAAATTGTAAAGGATGGTCAATTGTGGTCAAGAGGTTGTCAGGGAATTGTTTGGGATTAGTAGCTTTTCAAAACACTTTTAATGAGTGAATCTTTTTGGGCGGTTGTCAGCTTGCTATTGTATTTATAAACCGAATTTTCCCAATCGCCGTAAACAGGATTTGGCAAAACAATGAAACGTTTTCCAAAATCCGCAGCCGAGGCGTAGGTATTTTTCATTCTTTCATCTTCCGGTTTTTTATCAAATAAAGCGCTAAAATCACCCAGATTATCGCCCATCAGCATAATAATGTTGTGTGTTTGCGCGATGGTTTGTCTTCTTGATTCTTTGGATGAAATGTTTTGTTTTAAAATCAGATGCTCATTAACCGCATCCGGGAGACCAAAACGAACCAGATTAGCCAGGGTTCCCTTACGTTCTGTCTCGGCACGGTTGGTCAGATAAAATATTTTTACACCTTTGGAAGCTGCGTATTTTAGAAACGGCAAAGCACCTGGAACCGTATCCGCCTGGGCAAGTCCTGTCCACTCTTCCCAGGATTTTTGCTCATAATCTTTTCCCTGCAACGATTGTTTAACGTCGTACGGGCTGTTATCCAGTACCGTCTCATCAATATCCGTTACTATGGCCAGCGGTTTTGCCTGTGTCTGTTGTAGTGCTTCGTCAACGCGAATATGCGCGATATTAAAAGCCTGAAAACACAATGCCTTATATTCTGCGGATCGCTGCTGAAATAATGCAGTGAACAATTTACCATCGGCGGTAAGATCCAGAGAAGCAGGCGCATTGACTTTCGATTGTTTGGCAGTGGAACATCCCAAAACCAGTATGGTAAGTAATACGGCGTATTTTTTCATAAGGCAAAGAAAATAAGTAATTGCTAAAGCAACATGTAAATCTCTGAATTTACCGCAACATTCCAAGGCTTTACCTCAATCTATTCCTTTTCGGCAACATCCACATATCATCCGGCGTATGGACTAAAAACCAGAACTATTAAAACTTATGGAACGTAAAGAATTTTTAAGAAGAGGTTTCTTCTCGGCATTGGGAAGTGCGGCGATTCTTCCGATTTTGGGCTCATGCAGCAGCGACAGCGTTGAACCGACTTCAACAGATACAACCACGGGTACTACCACAGGAACAACAACCGGCACAACCACAGGCTCCTGTACCACAACGGCTACGGAAACAGCCGGGCCTTTTCCTACAAAAACGCCCAGCTCATTGGTTATGAATGATATCACTTCGGATCGGACAGGTAATAAGCTTACTGTTAAAATTACAATTCAGAATAAAAACAACAGTTGCGCAGCGCTTGCCAATGCCATTGTGGATATCTGGCATTGCGATGCCGGCGGAAATTATTCTGAATATGGCGGAACAGGTATGCAGTCAACCAATTATACAGCCGTGCATTTTCTTCGTGGCAGGCAAACAACCGATGCAAACGGTCTGGTAACTTTTACCAGCATTTATCCGGGTTGGTACTCGGGCCGGGCACCTCACATTCATGCACATATTTACAACAGTGCAGGAACCTCGCTTCTGGTTACGCAAATTGCTTTTGACCAGACAATTAATAATACCGTTTACGCACAGGGAGTTTACAAAAGTCATGGCTTGCAGGATACCACCAATGGAAACGATAACGTTTTCAGCGATGGTGTAGGAACCGAGCTGGCAACGTTCACAGGAAGCCTGGCAGATGGTTATGTACTTACTCACACCATTGTTGTTAACGCGTAAAACAAAACGGTTGCCGGTTTTGCCGACGACCGAAATTAAATCTGACAAAGCCATGACAAAGGGACTAATTCAAATGTGCTATCGCAAGATTATTGATAACAACGCGCAAAAAGCCTGGGATCAGTATGTTTTCGAGGATACTTATATGGAGTTTTTCATGCAGGCGCAGACTTATAACCAGGGAGGTAAATACAGCACTTTTCAGGAAATAACAGAAAATATCCCTGCGGCTTCCAACCTGAGTTATCTGGTCAGTACGGCGGCTATTAATTACATCCGTCAGCTGAAAGACGTGGTGCCGGATATCGCCAATGCGTATGGCAAATTATGTCTGCCGTTCAAGCGGTTTAAATTTGAAATTATCCATTCCGATATCAGAGAGAAGTCCAGTCATAAGGTCGCTGTTTATTTTTACAGCGAACCGATTACCTGGATTGATACAGTGGACGGGAAGCTTCTTATTGCCTACGGCGATCAGCGCGAAGCAATAAGATCGGGAGTTGAAGTAGAGACCGATATGCTGGCTTTACAACCATATCTTACCATTTCAAGTGTCATTCTCAGCTTACCAAATTCCGTTCGAGCAGCTGAGAATCTGATTTCAACCTCTGAAAACACATCGTTATGATTACGCAAACAGAAGGACAAATATATCTGGCTGCGCAGCGCGGCACTTCGCAATTATCCTGGTTCCGGAGTTATCATACATTTAATTTCGGGCAGTATCAAAAGGAACACAGAATTCCGTTCGGTGCTTTACAGGTTCTGAATGACGATACGCTGGCTGCCGGAAAAAGTTTTAAAATGCAGCTTGGATCAGCAACGGAGGTCATTTTGATACCGGTTGCCGGTGCCATTGAATACAAAAACAGCCTGGGAGAAAACGGCATTCTGGAAGCGGGACAAATTCAGCTTTTTGCGGCGGAAACAGCGATGGACTATGAGATCACCAATCCATATGAAAGCGAACTTGTGAATTTTATCCAGATCTGGTTAAGAAATGATCAGCCGGTTTTTATATCCGGCCATCAGCAAAAAAACCTGGATCTTGAAATCAGGAACGAGCTTATTCCCTTATTCACTCCGGACCATAACGGGCTGAAAGTTCAACAGTCTGCCTATGGATACATCGGTAAATATCAGGGCCGCGTGGAAGGCCTTTATACGTTAAAAAATCCGGGCAACGGAATCTTTGTTTTCATTATCGAAGGCGCTTTTGAGGTACAAAACCGCTTGCTGGAAGCGCGTGACGGACTATCCTTATGGAATCTGGACGAACTTGAATTTGAAGCACTTTCCAACGACGCCATTTTACTGATACTGGAAATCAGCCTGTAACCGATTTCCAATCCGTCCATTAAGGTTTGATGATAACATTCAGAATCTTGGTTTCTGCTGCACTTTCTTTTTCAAAAGATCGGCTGAGATTGAATTCCAACCGGTCTTCGCCCATCGCTTTTGTCGTATGAAAGGTGAAAATTTTCGTGGCCTTACCACCAATTTTTCCGTCATGAGGTTTGTGCACGGCTGAGGAAATTTCTTCAATCCGGGATTCTCCTTTATCCAGGTTCCAGTCATATCCGGTACCGGATTGCAGCGGTATTTTTACTTTAAATGAAGAACCTGCCCGCATCGCTATCGTCGTTTCTTTCTTTTCCAGTAACACTACATGCCGGTCAGCAGCGCATTGCCAGAAAATAAGCGTCAAAATCATCCATGAAATACCTCTCATTTTTTTCATGATTTCTTAGATTATTTAAGTTAGAACGAATCTGCTCACCATTGTGCCGTCATCAAAATTACACCTTAATAAGTGAGGGAAACTCATTTCATTGTAAACAAAAATGCCCGGCAGATGGTTATCTTCCGGGCATTTTTTATCAATTATTTTTAATTTGAAATTAATACCCTAAGCTCTCAGGAAGATCCGGGATTTCAGCCGTCACTAATCAGAAGATTGCGATTATAAATAAAACCGTAACAGCCCTCCAACTTGCATTACAAACGGTTACTTACCTTCTAAATCCGGTAATTGCGATAATTTATACTTCATTAGCCAGAATATAGCAATCGATTTCGTGATAGGGGTATTCTAACTTTGTGTTGTCTATTAAATGGTGTTATACTCAACGAGAGTAGAGCTGGTACTTTACTCTCGTTATTAAAATTATTCAACCAGCACGATATCTCACTTTAAAACCTCAATTCCGATGGAGAACGAATATAATTTACCGGCAATCGCTCATAATACAAAGTATGGTTCTGCTTCGGGCAAGGAATTGAGAAGACATCCGACAAAAAAACAAAAAGATCTGCATGGTTCCCTGCCCGATTATTTATACAAACAAACTTCTCTGCTCGTAAACTTCAATGTGGAAGATTGTTTAAGTCTGGATCAGAATGATGAATTTTACATCCTTCCCGGCACGTTTTTCAGAGAAATGTTATCCGCGGATGACAAAATGAATCTGATCAATACTCTTGTCATCGCTATGAAATCAATTGACGACATTGCGAAAGAAGACATGATTTTCCGAAAACTCTTCCATCTTTTCCGAATCGATACCCGACTTGGCATTGCAGTAGCGGATGCACTGAAAATTAAAATTTCAAAAATACTGCTAGCGGAGAAATTTTAATTTTTACTCTTTTACCAACTTTAATTTCCTGACGGAACCATCTGTATTTTCAACATTTATGCTGTAAATTCCGCTGATATAACCTTTCAGGCTTAATTCCAATTCGGCTTCGTTGACCGATTTTGCAACCCGAACCAAAATGCCGGATGCGTTGTAAATTTCGATTTTACTTCCCGGTTTAAGACCGCGTATTTTAAATCGCTCCGTGGCCGGATTGGGAGAAACGAAAATCTCTCTTTCCGGACAAACGGAATTTACGCTCACAATACGGCTATATTCGAAACTTGCATCTTTATCAATCATTTTCAGGCGATAGAGGTTATTATTTTCAACAGGATTTTTGTCTGTAAAATGATAACTTCCACTACTTCCCGATCCTGTGACCGCTGTTATTTTTTCAAAAACGATACCATCTTTGCTCCGTTCTACTTCAAAATGAGAAAAATTACTTTCCATAGTTGTCTTCCATGAAAGGTTATTAAAACACCCGTCAGATTTCGCGGTGAAGGATTCCAGTTTCACAGGCAGCGGATCATCTGTTAATGTGATTTTACCGATTGTGCCGTCAAAAAAAGAAACCGTATACAATTCGCCGGTGTTGTCCTCGCCAAAAGAAGCCAGCGAAGGATAACTCACGTTTGAGAAAAACCCTTTCATAGCTGGCAACGCATAATTTTCCGGCGTGATCATACCCAGCTTAAACGACTGGTAATCTCCGAAAATATAACAGCCTTTTAGCGACGCATACTTACTGCCACGATACACGTACCCACCCATGACGGAAGCACTTTGTCCACCATTGTGCGTATATCCTTCGTAGACAAATTTGGGCGCGATATAACTGGTCGCGATGTCGCAGTTACAATTCCGGTATACTGCATTTCCTTCCAAGAAATCCCATCCGAAATTCCTTGGACTGGTAACATCGCCGGCTTTGAGAAAATTAATTTCTTCCCAGCCATCCTGTCCGTTATCGCCGAGCCAGAAATCGCCGGTCAACCTGTCAAAACTGAAACGCCATGGATTGCGCAGCCCTCGTGCCCATATTTTTTGCAGAATGTTATCCCCGGGAGAAGGGCTGTCCACATCAATCCGCAGCACTTTGCCAAAAACTTTATTCATGTTCTGCGAATTCATTTCCGGGTCTCCGATAGTGCCCCGCCCACCCGGCCCGTTATCTCCGAAAGAAACATACAAGTGATTGTCTTTTCCAAAAGCCATATCTCCTCCCCTGTGGCCGCCATCAACATCCGTGAAAGGAATGGTCAAAATAGGTGTTTCCGATGCATCGTCTGCGATATTGGAACTGGCATTTCCTGATCTTTTAAAACGTGAAAGCTGCCCTTCAAACTTATCCTTAACCAGATAAAACACATAAAAATATCCGTTTGTCTCATAATTCGGATGAAAAGCAATACTGTAAATTCCTGCCCATTCTACATTGTTAATTTTTGAAGTGATGTTAAGAAAAGCCGGATTATGAATCGGAGAGCCATCTTTGATCACCTTTATTTTCCCCCCGACTTCGGCTACATACAAGCGTGAATCACCGGCATGAACGATTTTGAGCGGCCTTGTAAATCCGCTTGCAAAAGGAACGATAACTGGCTTTGGCTGAGCAGAGACAGAAACTTTCGTAAAAAACAACAGGATCAAAAACAGGAGTAGAACTTTTTTTATCATAATTGAGGATGGTTGGTATACAAAGAAACACTTGTTCCTCTGAGATTACTATTACTAAGGCCATTACCTCAGACAGAACTTATTATACGCACAAAATCCAGACTGACAGTCTCATCGAGAAGTCAGTCTGGTATTATCAAAAGCACATAATTTTTCTCCACCCGTAATAACTACCTATCAACAAAAATCAGCCGGTTAAGAAACCAGCTGATTTTATTAAAATGGTATCGGGAATTAATTAAAAAGATCGTAAAAAGTTCCAGACAGCATGTTTGACAGGATAAATGAACCCAAAAGTAAAATCCACCCAAGAGCCATTGTGATCCACCCTCTCCTGTTTTTTCGCTTGATGTCTATTTCGGCTGACTTATAATACAACGGCTGAATTTTGTCCAGTTTATTGAGCACCAGTCTTGCACCGTATATATACGGGCCCAAAAACACGGTACCAAAAGCAAGCCGAAACAAGGGATTCCAACTATGTGCCCTGACATAATCACTATGAATATCTACTCCCAGATGTAAAATGGTTCTAAGAATAACAAAGTATAATGTAAAATAATAAGCCAAAAACAAACTCGTAAAGAAAAGACGATATCCATACCAGTTTTTTGCACTTACTCTGGAGTTGGTTTTAGAATAATGGATATACGAAAAATCCCGCAAATCGAGTAAAAATTGTATTAGTGAAGATTTCATAAAGTTAGATTACTAATATTCTCAGGCAAATTTCTTCTTTAAGACATCTCCGAAACCCAGAAAGTCACATCAATGAATCGCCCCTATTGAAACAAAATAATGTTTAATATGAATTTCCCGAGGATGAAAAAGTCCGACTTCATATTATCACTATATTAGGAATATCCTTTACTCCTGAATTAATTCACTCCGTTTATGAAACACATTTTCAGAAAAACAATCCCTGTATTTCTCCTTTCACAGCTTTTATTAAGCCCTGCTTACACGCAATCCCTTATGGGCTTTGGTACCGAGGCTGCTAAAAAAGAAATTGAGCTTGAAAATTCCTTTGACAAGCAGCTGCAAATCAATAACCTGCGCGACTGGATGAAAAGAATGACCGCTTATCCACACCAGCTAGGTTCTGCCTATGGATTAAATAACGCGCTTTTTCTTCGTGATAAATTAACCTCCTGGGGATTTGAAGCGCATCTGGATACCGTTCACGTTTTATTCCCCACTCCCAAAGTCAGAATTTTAGAACTGACTGAACCGACCAAATTTAAAGCTTCGCTCACCGAACGAGCCGTTAAAGAGGATGCAACTTCCGGCCAGACCAAAGATGTACTCCCTCCTTATCACGCGTTTTCAGCCAACGGCGATGTTACGGCCGAGCTCGTATTTGTAAACTACGGTATCCCGGATGATTATGAGGAGTTGGCAAAACTCGGTATTGATGTAAAGGGCAAGATCGTAATCGCAAAATATGGAAATTCCTGGCGCGGAATCAAGCCCAAAGTAGCTTACGAGCATGGTGCCATTGGCTGTATTATTTACTCTGACCCGAAAGAAGACGGCTATTTTCAGGGCGAAGTTTATCCAAAAGGACCTTTTAAAAATGACGCAGGCGCACAGCGTGGATCGGTCGTGGATTTGCCGCTTGCACCAGGTGATCCTTTAACAAACGGTTTTGTCGCGGATAAAGACCACAAAAGATTATCGGTTGAGGAGGCTCCCAGCATGATGAAAATTCCCGTTTTACCGATTTCCTATGGAGATGCGCTACCCTTATTAAAAGCCCTCGGCGGACAGGTGGCGCCTGCAGCCTGGCGCGGTGCATTGCCGATTACCTATCATATCGGGCCAGGTCCTGCGAAGGTTCATCTCAAACTTGAATTTAATTTCGATATCGTACCCGCTTATAACGTGATAGCCACACTGAAAGGTAGTGAATTTCCTGATCAGTGGATCGTACGCGGAAACCACCACGACGCCTGGGTTTTTGGCGCAAGCGATCCCGTAAGCGGTGCCGTAGCTGAGCTGGAAGAGGCGAGAATTCTGGGCGAACTGGTGAAAACAGGCTGGAAACCGAAAAGAACAATTGTGTACTGCTGGTGGGATGGCGAAGAACCAGGTTTGTTAGGATCTACCGAATGGGTTGAAAAATACCAGAAAACGTTATCAGAAAAAACAGTTGTGTATCTTAACTCGGATGGAAACGGACGGGGATTTCTGGGAGCAGGCGGGTCGCATACACTGGAAAAATTTGTCAACCAGATTGGCCGCGATGTAATTGATCCTGAAAAAAATATCAGCATTATTGATCGTCTGCGTTCCAGATTACTGGTGGAAGGCAATCCAACTGCCAAACAAGAGGCGCGAAGTAGGGCTGATCTGCGTATAAGCGCCCTGGGTTCCGGTTCGGATTATACGCCGTTCATCCAGCATTTGGGTATTGCTTCCCTCAATGTTGGTTTTGGCGGTGAAGATGCCGGGGGCGATTATCACTCGATTTACGATTCCTATGATAATTACGTGCGTTTCAAAGACGGTGATTTTGCCTATGGCGCCACGCTGGCAAAAACCATGGGACGTTCGGTGTTGAGGTTTGCGAATGCGGAATTACTGCCTTTCGATTTCAGTAATTTTTCAAATACCGTACAACTATATGCCACTGAAATCAAACGCGATCTGGAAGCGGGAAGAACGAAATCTGACGATTTCAACAAGCTCGTTTCTGAAAACCGTTTTGAACTTACCGCAGATCCGAAGGAACCATTTACAAAACCCAAATCCATCGTCGCGGTTCCTTATCTGAATTTTGCACCGCTGGAAAATTCACTCACTCTTTTGGAAAAAAGCGCCGCTGCATATGCGCTGGCTTCTGCCAAAATGTCCAACATTTCGGCAGATAAATTACTGCAAATCAATCAGATTTTATACAAAACGGAGCGTTACCTTATTAATGATGCCGGCTTGCCAAGACGTCCGTGGTACAAACACCAGATTTATGCGCCGGGTTTTTACACGGGTTATGGCGTAAAAACGCTGCCAATGATTCGTGAAGCCATTGAACAAAAAAACTGGACAGAAGCTGAATCCGGAATCCAGCGTGTAAGCGATGCCTTGAAAAATTTTAGCGCCGAAATCGATAAAGCAACAGCGCTGTTGAAGTAATTTTCTGACAATCCTTTAAAATGAAAAATCGGCCTCTCTCATGTAAATTGACATGGAGAGGCTTATTTAAATAGCAGTTCCTGCGCTCAGTAAAAAACCTATCGTTTTTATCAAATATACCGAAGCCATTGGTTATCCCTGTGGGCCGATTTATAGCCGGAATACCACTTGCATAACGGATAAAGTATGACGATCACAAAAGCCCAGATCAGGTAAACATACGGAAGTTCAACGCCGGAGCCATTCACAGGCCTTCCAAACTGAAAAGGACCAAATGGCAGGTCTTTCCACGCAAAACCCTGATAATACATCAGGACAAACATCAGAGAATGAACAAGATACCAGTGCAGCAAATAATAAAACAACGGTACTTTTCCGTAAACAGAAATAATCGACACAAAACGGTTTTTGACACCGTCTGCAAGACCCAGAACCAGGAACATAATGCCCAGGGTAACGGACGAATAAAGTAAAGACGGCGGGTATTTTGATATATTGATAAACGACAAAAAAGTAAAAAGAGGGTTTTTCTGAGGTTTCCATGGAGAAGGATCTCCATAAAAATTTGCAAAACGAAGAAGAATAAAAAAAGTAAGAAGACCCAGTCCGGTAAGGAATAAGGTTTTACGCCGTTGATCTTCGTTTTGCTTAAAAACCGGACCAAAACCATAACCTGCCAGCATAATGCCTAGCCACGGAATGAAGGGATACAATACAGCGAACGTGAAATTTGGCGTTACCGGAAAAACGTCAAGCCGGAACAAAAATGACCAGATAAACCTCGAACCGGGATTGTCATTAAATGTGACACCCTGCAAAAGATTATGGCTCAGGATAATAACCAAACCGATAATCCCGATTGTTTTGGAAGGAAGTTTTAAAAGCAGCGACAAAATAATAAACCCAAGGCCGATCGCTCCGATAACCTGAAAGACGATGGTACGGAACTGAATATCAGCCCAGAGCCCTAAGGTTATTACGGTAAATTCCAGTAATATTAACCACAAACCACGGTTGACCAGAAATTTCCTTCCTGCCCGGATATCCGTATTATTTTGTAGAGAAATAAAAGCCGAAGTACCCGATAGAAATACGAAAGTAGGTGCGCAAAGATGCGTGATCCAGCGTGTCAGAAATATGCCCGCTGTGGTTGTTTCCAGATTGGTAGGATCCTGCGACAACGCGGTAGTATGCATCAGATCCCTGACATGATCCAAAGCCATAATAATCATAACCAAACCTCTTGTAAAGTCAATCGTATTAATACGTTTCATACCGGATGTGTTTTCGGTTGTGACCCAAAGTATAAAGTTTACTGTTTCTATTAAAAACCGTTTGGTACAATTCTTTACTGTTCTAATCAATTACGTATAGTATTCACACACAGACCGATTTATGGCTGAACAATCCAAACTTCCCATTTATGGCGCGCTTGGCGCTAATATTGGTATTGCAGTAATCAAATTTATTGCGGCTTCGGTCACCGGAAGTTCCGCCATGCTTTCGGAAGGTATTCACAGTACGGTGGATTCCGGAAATGAATTATTGCTGTTACTGGGGATTAATAAAAGTAAAAAACCTGCGGACCGGAATCATCCGTTCGGCCATGGAAAAGAACTTTATTTCTGGTCCTTAATCGTTGGCATTTTAATTTTCGCGCTTGGTGGCGGCATGTCCATGTATGAAGGAATTACCCATATACAGCATCCTGAGCAATTAAAAGATCCCAAATGGAATTATATTGTCCTGGCTTTTTCCATGATTTTTGAGGGTAGCTCACTGTTTATTGCAGTAAAAAAATTTAATGAGCAAAAAGGCCCCGGGTCTTTCTGGAGTGAACTTCGGTTAAGTAAAGATCCATCCCTGTTTGCCGTGATTTATGAAGACGCTGCTGCATTAGCGGGACTGGTAACGGCGTTCTTAGGCGTTTTCCTCGGGCATTATTTCACCAATCCTTTGTTTGACGGTTTAGCGTCCATCGTTATCGGATTCATATTAGCCATCGTCGCGGTGGTGATGGTTATTGAAAGTAAAAAATTGCTGGTTGGAGAAAGCGCCCAATCGAATATCGTCAGAGGCATTTATGAACTGGTAAATAAAGATCCCGACGTTTCCACCGTTTATTATCCGCTCACGATGCACCTTGCGCCCAACGAAATCCTTCTGGCACTGGATGTTCAGTTCAGAACCGATATAAGGCTGGAAGAACTGGTAGAAGCCATAAGCAGAACTGAAATCAATATTAAAGAAGCCTTTCCGGATGTGAAACGAATTTTTATAGAAGCCCGGAACCTGGCCAAATCCGGCGAACAGATTTCAAAGGAATATCGGGAAAAGGAGGAGCGCGGAGAAGATTAGATTAAAGTCGTTTTTAATTGACAAAACTTGTATTGCTATATGATAAAATTCAACTAATTTGTGATAAAATCATATTTGAGAGGTTCTCTCACTTACTGTTTATCTCCAATTTTGTTGATCATGAAGAAAAGAACCTTTATTAAACTATCATCTGCGTTAATGACCGCTCCCTTATTTTCTCCTCTGACTGGCTGGGCAACTGGCGAAAAACTAAAAAACTGGGCTGGAAATCTGGAATACAGTACCACAAAATTGGTTCAGGCAAAATCATCGGCAGAAGTCCAGGATTTTGTCAAAAAACATGACAAGTTTAAAGTTTTAGGAACAAGGCACTGTTTCAATAAAATAGCAGACAGCACCGACGGATTTCTTTCACTGGTACAAGCTGATGAAAGTATAGAAATTTCTTCTGACGGGAAAACAGTAACGGTTAATGCCGGGTTAAAATATGGCCAGTTAAGCCCCTATCTTGATAAAAAAGGCTTTGCACTTCATAACCTTGCTTCCCTTCCACATATTTCTGTTGCGGGTGCATGTGCTACGGCAACGCATGGATCGGGCGACAAAAATGGAAATCTGGCCACGGCAGTTTCAGGTCTGGAAATGGTTACGGGAACTGGTGATCTTGTCAAGCTCTCGCGTGAAGCCGATGGTGAAAAGTTTCTTGCAGCCGTAGTTAATCTGGGTGCGCTGGGCGTTGTTACCAAAATGACGCTGGATATTCAGCCGACCTTTCAGATGAATCAGTATGTGTATGAAAACTTGCAGATGGCCCAGCTGAAAGAAAATTTTGAAGCCATTGAATCGAAGGGATACAGTGTGAGTTTGTTTACAAACTGGCAAAGCAGGGATATTGCCGAGGTTTGGGTAAAGAGAAAAATTGAAAAAGGAGAAACTTTCAAACCGGAGACCGAGCTTTTTGGCGCTAAACTGGCAACGAAAAATCTTCATCCGATCCCGGAATTATCGGCAGAAAATTGTACTGAGCAAATGGGTATTGCCGGCCCCTGGTACGAAAGGATGCCGCATTTTAAGATGGGCTTTACCCCAAGCAGCGGAAAAGAATTACAATCGGAATATTTTGTGCCGAGAAAAAATGCAGTTGAAGCCATTATGGCTATTTCACGTTTGGCAGATCAGGTCGGTCCGCACTTATTGACTTCTGAAATCCGCACCATTGCTGCGGATGCCTTCTGGATGAGCCCTTGTTACAAACAGGACAGCGTAGCAATACATTTTACCTGGAAACAGGATTGGCCGGCGGTAAGCAAGTTATTGCCGATTATTGAGCGGGAACTGGCACCGTTTGGAGCCCGTCCTCATTGGGGGAAACTGTTTACAATGCCACCCGTAAAACTACAATCGTTATATAGCAAATTGACTGATTTTCAGAAAATTGCAAAAGAATATGATCCAAAAGGAAAATTCAGAAATGAATTTCTTAATACATATGTTTATCAGAGTTAAAAATAACTTTTCAGCCCTGACCAGATAATACAGGGCTGAAAAATTATCACTTGATTCTTTCCAGCAAAGCCATATAAAATCCATCGTAATTTTCATCGGCTACGGATGTACGGCGTTCGTCAATAAGCCTCCACTTATCGCCAAATTCCATAACAAACCGCGTTACCTGATTTTCGGATTCTGACGGCAACAGGCTGCAAGTTGCATACACCATCTTGCCTCCCCGCTTCACCATTTTAGAATAGGTACTCAAAATATGCCATTGCGTATTTCTTATCGTAGCCAGAAAAGTGGGTTGAAGTTTCCATTTGGTATCAGGATTTCTTCTCAACACGCCCAAACCTGAACAAGGGACATCCAGCAGCAAACGATCTGCTTTCTCAGTCATTTCTTTGATCGTTTTCTCAGATCTGATTAAGCCTGTGGACAAAATTTTCACACCATTTCGCGTGGCACGCTTCTGAAGTTCTTCGAGCTTGTAATTTTCTATATCCAGCGAAATAATACTGCCCTTATTTTCCATAAGCGCAGCCATTTGCAGCGTTTTTCCACCGGCACCGGCACATGCGTCAATAACGGTCTGGCCGGGATGAAGATCAAGAAAAGCCGGAATAAGTTGAGAGCCTGCATCCTGAACTTCGAAAAATCCTTTTTTGAAACTATCCTGGCCTGCAACATTTTGCCTCTTGTTCAGCACAAGTGCCGTTGAAACTTCTGGAACAAGTGTTACTTTATCTTCTCCAAAAACAGATATAACAGTCTTCAAATCAGATTTTAAGGTATTCACCCGAAGTGTAAACGGAGCCTGGTTGTTCAAAGCGGTGATTTCTTTTTCCCACTTATCTCCCAATTCCTTTTCGCCGATCTCATCCATCCAGTCGGGGATGGACTGCGCGATTTTTCGTGTCTTTAAGCCCTCCTCATATCGGGTTAAAACGGCTTCCAGATTTATTTCCGAAAACTCAGCCCAGTCGGGCAGAATATTATCTGTTTCCAGATGAAGATGTGTCGGTTTGATAATTTGCCATACTCCCACGACTTTCCAGAAGTCAGCCGGCTGTGTTACCTTTTCCAGTTTGGAAGAAAACTTGATCAGCCGCCACCAGCGGACGATTTCATAAATATTTTCGGCAAGAAACGCACGATCGCGTGCGCCCCATTTTGGATTTGATTTTAACAAACGTTCCACTACTCGGTCTGCCTGATGCTTATCTAAAAAAATCTGCTGAATGGCAGTAACTGTGGCCTCTATTAATCCTCGATATAGTTTCAAATTGAAATAGACAGGTTTGTCTGACGTTAAATTTTTACACGCATCACCGCGATCATGCTATGGAACAAAGTTCGGTAAAGTTTTTGAGAGTTGCTCAACTTGCTTGTATGATGGGAATTTCTGCACCTCAGGTTTATTTTTTCAGCTGATTCTTTCTCTGGCATCCTTTTTGATCATTTGTGTTTCTAACCATTCCCTTAATAAAAATGGAAAATTTGAGTATGCCCGCAGACCATAAACAGGTTCGCTTTACAGACCGGGAAGGAAATCGCCATGAAGGAATTTATCGTGACGTATTGAAAGCATTTGTTGATACGGAGCATGGTAAAGATCCCGAGGATATCAACAATATTTATCCGGAGTATAACATTGTAGACTGGGAATACCTTCATAAAAATCCGGATGCGGACTATATGGTTATTCTTTAAAAATGATACCTAAAAAAATGGCTAAGCTGCTGATCAATAATCTCCAACTTAGCCATTTTTAATACCGGGTTAAACGGAGCAATTATTTCTTAATTTTACATAGATACAGTTATCCCGAAGTCGAAAACTTATTGATTCTTTAAAACAAACTTCCCTGAATAAATCCGGCGCTGGCAGTGCCTGAAAAAGGAATCGTTTTTATGGTTTCATATTTTCGTCCGCCTTCCGGTTTTTTCAGCAGTACCATTTCGGTAGCATCAAAGTGATAATTGATTTCCACAGATTCCCATTCTGCCCAGGCTTGCTCGAACTGGTCTTTTCTCATGCCCCTTGCAACAGTCAAATGAGGATTTTTTATAAATTCGGGTTTATCTTTTTTATAGGTTTTCATCATATAACCTGCTTTTTCCTTCACCAGTTTGCCGATGTTTATAAACGGATCTTTGTTTATCATATCAATAAAAATGGTGGAAGAAGAAAACCTGTCAAACTTATAAAGTTCTACTAAAAAAGGTTGAATTTTTGCCGCTACATCTTCCAGGTTTTTTATGAATTTCTCCTCTTCGTTTTCATTCAAAAATGAATAGGCCAGCGTAAAGTGCGGATAAGAACTCACCGCATACCAGCAATTATATTGCTCCTTAAAAATGCGTTTGATGCGCATCGTCTCCTCTTTTACTTCATCGCTGGGAGACAGCATCAATAAATATTCACACATGCGACCTTCGGAATTCGGAGTAATTATTGCGCTCATATTCTTTTAGATTTCCTGTTTTTTTGAAGATTTGATAAAACAGTTTAGACACAAAATCAATCATAACAAAACCGCCCGGACACTGTTTTCGCTTTTCAAAGATACATGTCCATGGGTAAAAAATGAACACGTCTTCGCATCATAGTCCGATAACCCTGCGTAAAGGCTCATATTAAAAGGATTTCCATTCACTGACACCAGCTAATCATTAAAAGATGAATTTCCATCCCAAATTAAAAAACAGTAACCCTCCATTTTACATGGTGAGGAGCTTTTCCCCGATCAAAACAATCGGAATCAGCATGATTGCATTTTTTGTTATCGCCTCCCTGATCGGCTGTTCCAAAGAAAAAGAAGATGACATACTTGGCGACGAAGGAAACGGAGAAATAAGTAATTCTCTGGTGATAGACAGTACGACCGTTTCCAAAGGTACAGTGGAAGGAAATACAGGAACAGCTGCGAACGAGGAAGATATACTGGCGAATTCCTCTTTCTCTTCGACGGTTACTATTGCTTTTGGCACAGCGGTCACGATTACAAATCCATTGTCAGCAGGCGGCGTAAGTATTACAGAAACCAATGGCGATGTTATTATCACTTCTACCGCAACAGCAGTGGAATATGTACTTTCAGGAACTACGACGAATGGTTCTGTAAAAATTTACAGTGATAAAAAGTATAAACTGACCTTAAACGGTGTAGACATAACCAACACCGACGGCCCTGCCATTAATTTACAGTCAGGCAAACGTGCCTTTTTGGTACTCGCTGATAACACGACAAATACATTAGCGGACGGAGCTACGTATACTACCAGCGGTACCGAAGATATGAAGGCCACCTTGTTTTCTGAAGGCCAGTTGATCATCAGCGGAAATGGAAGCCTGAGTTTGAAAGGAAACTACAAACATGCGATTTGCAGCGACGAATATGTTCGGGTAATCAGTGGAAATATTACTGTTAGCAGCGCAAAATCCGACGGAATCCATACCAACGACGCGTTTATTGCAGATGGAGGAACGCTGTCAATCACTACGTCCGGTGATGGAATTCAATGTGAAGAAGGTTATATCGTGATCAATAACGGGACGTTCAATATCAATGTTGCCGACAAGGGAATTGCGGCTTCGTGGGATACAGATGCTACCATTGACCCTTATCTGACGATTAACGGAGGAACGATAACCGTCAATTCTTCTGCGGGCGAAGGCATTGAAAGTAAAAGTATTATGACCATTAATAACGGAACAATTACCACAAAGACTACGGATGACGGTCTGAATGCAGGAACGTTTATCTACATTAACGGTGGAAATATTTATGCTTACAGTACTTCCAATGACGCCATCGATTCTAATGGAAAAATTACTGTTACGGGAGGAAAAATTATTGCTGTCGGAGCGGCATCCCCGGAGGAAGGTTTTGACTGCGACAGGAATACGTTTAAAATCACCGGTGGAATTCTGGTGGGTGTAGCCGGTGCCACCAGCTCGCCAACGGCCAGTGTAAGTACGCAAGCTTCGGTAATACTGGGTGGTGCAAGCGCCAATCAGTTGATCAGTATTCAGTCTGCTGATGGCGCGGAAGCATTAACTTTTCTCGTTCCGAGAACTTTCACCACGATGTTATTTTCAAGTCCGAAGCTGAAAGTGAGTACGAGTTATAAAATTTTCACGGGGGGAAGTGTTACTGGCGGCAGCAATTTTAACGGATTATATACAAGTGGTACGTACTCAGGCGGAACGCAGTCTTCCACATTCGCGACAACGAGTATGGTAACCAAAATAGGCGGTAGCAACGGCCCCGGATGATTTTCTATACGACTCTTCGGTATAGATCTAAAATAAAATCCTCTATATCGAAGAGTCAAAGTCTCTTCTTATCGATTGATCATTTTGGTCATACCGAAGGCGTTGGAAAAACCGGCCTGCTTGTAAAAATTGCCCAGATTTTCTCCCGTAAATAATCCGGCCAAGGTCCCGTCGGCTCCATTTGTATCCAGCCAATGTGCCAACTTTTGCATCAGCGCAGTGCCAACTCGTTTTTTCTGAAAGAGAGGGTGTACCATCACATCTTTTACGTAATAAAAACTGAAATGATCACCCACCAACAAAGCACAGCCTACGGCTTCTCCTGTCAGGGTATCTTCCGCCACGACGGCATACAGCAGAGTTGATAATTGCATTTTAATTACCTCATCACTCGCCGAAGTCGACCAGCCAACGGCGGTAATCAGGTTTCGGTATTCGCTTATGGTCGGGATCCGGGACAGGATCCTGATAGTATCCGGCAATTTTGTTTCACTACCCGTTCGCTCGGTAACGGACGATGCAAAGTTGAGATAATAGCCATTTATCTCGCGGACCGTGTATTGAGACATACCCCAGGGTTTGTTTTCCAGCGGCATTACAATCTCCGCTTTGCCCTTTTTATGAAAATCGTAAAGTGCCTGTATATTCCTAATTTTGATCCAGATAGCGTTGCCCACAGAAACAGTTGCCAGTTCAGGATCAAGGGAAAACTGAACGGAAACATCATGCCAGGAAACCCCGCCATAGTCAATGGGGTTCCCCCAGGTCCACTTGCCAGGGAAACCCAGAACATTATGCCAGTAAGAGACTGTTTCTGTAATGCTTTTTACAGGGAGTATGGGTTCTACATGTAAAAAAAAAGGTTGCATATCATTTTCCAGATTCTCCATAAGCCTGTTTTCTAATAAAACTATTAGTAATTTAATGGATTTGAACTGGTCTTCAAAATATTGATGCAACCCGGTTTTAAGGAAAATGAGAATTTAAAAATCGTTTCGTTATGGCCGTTAAGAATGTAAATAGAACTGGCGCGATTTTAGTAAGTTATTTCTAAATTACACCCTGCTCCCGAAACTTCGGCTCCCGCAGAAAACCTTAACCCAGACCTATACGATCTTATTTTACTTTTTATGAGTCCACTTGCTGAGCAGCCCTTTTACCACAAGCTTTCACATTCACTGATTGCTTTGGCCCTCATTACGCTTACAATTTATCTCGGCCAGGATATTCTTGTTCCTTTGGCAATGGCTGGTCTGTTGGCGGTATTGCTCCGGCCCGTAGAAAGCTGGCTTACCAGACTCGGGTTACCGAAAGTACTTTCCATCAGTCTTGCCGTCACATTCGCCATTTTGATTGTTGCCGGAATTGCCGTTTTATTGTCCATGCAGCTGGCAGATTTTTCAGACGAATGGCCTAAACTGAAAAAAAATATCAATGATTTTTACCGTGAAGTTCGCCGTTGGGTAAGGCGGGAATATAGTGTCAGCTACCGTCAGCAGGATCAGTATCTTCAAAAAGCACAGACGCAAACGCTGGAAAATTTTCAGGGAGGAGACACATTGGGCGTTTTGACCGGTCCGCTAGGAAGTTTGGTTTTACTTCCCATTTATATTTTCCTGCTTCTTTATTACCGTGCAATGCTTTTACATTTCATGATTGTACTTTTCACCCAGAAACATGAAGCAAAAGTAACCGAGGTATTGCATGAGATCAAAGCGATTATTCAAAGTTACATGGTCGGGTTATTGCTTGAAACAACCTGCGTCGCCGTTTTAAATTGTATCGGTCTATTGGTTCTTAATGTTCAGTATGCCATTTTGCTGGGCGTTATGGCGGCCATTTTAAACCTGGTTCCCTACATCGGCGGTCTGGTCGCCATTGTGCTGGCTGTGCTGGTAACTTTCATAAGCCATCCCGAGATTAACACGATTCTGGGTGTTGTGGGCATATTTCTTGCCGTGCAATTCATCGATAATAACTTTCTCGTACCGCTGGTTATCGGTTCAAAAGTGAAAATCAATGCACTGGTTTCTATTATCGGTGTATTGGTTGGTGGCGCAATTGCAGGCATTTCCGGTATGTTTTTATCCATTCCCGCCATCGCTATGCTGAAAGTCATTTTTGATCGTGTAGAAGGACTGGAAGCCTGGGGAATCCTGCTCGGTGACCAAACGCCGGAAGAGGAAAAGAGCAGTTTGTTCAGATTTGTAAAAAAGAAAAAGAGAGAAATCAGCGACGATCCGGCCGAATAGAGAATGGTTATTTCTGTTCTTCTATGCATCTTAATTTTAACCCGGACTACCTGTTAAGTTAAAACCGGCTTACATAGGCAGTCCGGATGTGCTATACTTTTGCAATGCATTTATTTAAAATCATTGCTTATGAAATTGTCAAAACTTTACATTTCGTTCTTTATACTTTTTACAGTAAACTATACAAAAGCACAGGAAATATCGCTGGATCCTGTTACGGTTACTTCCTCTTTAATAGAAAAACGAGCTTCTGAATCCGGAAGAAACATTGCTGTGATCAAAGGTGACTATTTCCAGAAACTTCCGGTTCATAGCATCGACGACCTTTTACGTTATATTCCGGGGCTGGAAATTCAGGCGAGAGGTCCCATGGGCTCACAAAGTGATATCGTATTGCGTGGCGGAACCTACCAGCAGGTGCTGGTTATTCTGGACGGACTCCGCCTTAATGATCCCAACACCGGGCATTTCAGCAGTTACATTCCCATCGCACCTTCGGAAATAGAGCGTATTGAAGTATTGAAAGGAGCTTCTTCCGCAATTTATGGATCCGAAGCGGTAGGTGGTGTGATTTATATTGTTTCAAAAACTTTTGCTGCAAAACTGGCTGCCGATAGGGATACCAGCGTTCATAAAACCGCGGTTAATGCATCCATAGCAGGTGGAGAACATGGCTTGTTCAGTGCAAATGCCGGTGCATTTATCCAAAGAAATAAGTTGGCGGCATCCATTGGAGGCGTAAAAAACCAGGCTGACGGTGTACAACAAAGAGGCACGAATGGTTATTTCAACAATAATACTCTTTCACTTTCTGCGAATTATGCCATTTCATCAGCCTGGAATGTGGCCGTGCGTTCCGCTTTTGACCACCGGGATTTTTCAGCACAGAATTTTTATACATCGTCCATAGCAGATACCGCGAATGAACAGGTAAAAACATTCTGGAATCAGGTGAAAGTTGGTTATAAAAAAGGAAAATCTGCGTTCTCTTTCGACGGCGGCTACAAATATGTTCAGGATCAATATCTGTTTAATTCGGCATCAATCCGTAACAACAGCAAATCAAAATTGTGGCAGGGATTATTAACCTGGCAACAGGTACTGACTTCGAGCACAAGCCTGGTAGCGGGACTTAATTATCAAAATAAAAACATTGCATCAAACGACCGGGGCGATCATTCCCTGAATCAGCTGGCTCCATTCGTAACGTTATCCCAAAGAATCGGAGAATCGTTTACCGTAAGTCCGTCGATACGATTCGACTGGCGTGAAAACATTGGCACAGAGGCCGTTCCACAGGTTAATATTTCCTATAAAAAAGACAATTGGCAATTACGCGGAAGTGCGGGAAAAACCATTCGGGACGCCGATTTTACCGAACGATACAATAATTATAACAAACCTGTTGTGAGTAATGGCAGCAGCGTTGGTGATCCTTCTCTGAAAGCCGAGACTTCCTTCAGCTATGAGGCTGGCGCGGATTGGTTTCTTTCAAATCTTAAACTTTCAGGAACATTTTTTCAACGCCGCCAGCAGAATCTGATCGATTATACTTCCACGCCTTATGCGCAAATGCCTCGTAAAGACAATCTTTTACCCACAGGAACATACGGTCTGGCCAAAAATGTGGCGAATGTCAATACCACCGGTGTCGAAGTGGACGTCCAGTATACTCAGAATATCGCTGACAATCAAAAACTTTGGCTTACCACCGGACTTACCTGGCTTAACAGTGAGAGCAGTGAAGCAACGCCATCCTTTTACATATCATCTCACGCCAAATTTTTAGGTAACTTCTCAGCGCTCTACACCATTTCCAATTTCTCGCTGAGTGTCAACGGGATTTACAAAAACAGGGCAACCCGGGAAGCGACCGCCATTGATGCAACGATCACAAAAGAATATTTTGTACTGAACGTTAAAGCGGAATATGCGTTTATCAAAAAAACACTTTCCGTTTTTGCACAGGCAGACAACCTTTTCGACAGAAAATACAGTGATTTGCTGGGTTCAAAAATGCCTGGCAGATGGTTAATGGGCGGTTTGAAATACACTTTCGCCAAATAAAATAAATCAACAGACTAAAAAACCCGCAGCAGGATTCTCCCGGAGAAAATTGCTGCGGGTTTTCTTTGTAACAAGATTATTATGAATCCATACTGAAAGTCCATTCGTACATTTAGGAAAGTAATATAAAATAGTGTGTTCAGCCGAAAGAAAATTCCCTATGTTACGTCTTGTTTTTGTGTTTTGTCTTTTATCTGCGTTTGTTTCATACGGGCAATCTGAAACGGATACGACTGTTATCTCAAAATCCGCCGCGATGAATATTTACTTTTTGAGTGGCTTGGGGGCAGACAAACGTGTTTTCAGCAAATTGCAGCTGGACGAGCGTTTCCATGTTCACTATATTGACTGGATCCCGCCAAAGAAAAAGGAGTCACTTCATGACTATGCTTCCAGGTTAACAGCGCAGATGGATACGACAAAACATTTCCAGCTCGTTGGCCTTTCTTTCGGAGGAATCATAGCGTCCGAGCTTTCCTCCATCGTACATCCGGAACAGATTATCCTGATTTCCAGTACACCAACCAGCATTCCCGTTTCCAAATTCAACCGTGGACTTATCAAATTTCTCTTGTTAAGTCCGTTTGCCGCGCCAGTCCTTAAATCGACAAATTCGGTTACATACAAATATTTCGGAGCAGATACCCCTGAACTGAAAACATTGCTCAAACAAATCCTGCACGATACTGACAGTAAGTTTTTGAAATGGGCGCTGGTCCGCATGAGTGAATGGAAACATCCGGTTAAAGCTGACAACTTATACCACATTCATGGCGCTAATGACAAGTTAATTCCGCTCAAAATTGTGAAGCCGGATGTGGTCATTGAAGGTGGCGGGCACCTGATGGTTTATGCGCAGCATGAAGAAATTTCGAAAATATTGAACAGGCAACTAGCCCGTAAGATTGAGTAAAGAGACACAGCAGTCGGCAATCAGCTAAAATGTCATTTTCCGGAATGATCTGACCGCCGATAGCCGACCGCCGATAGCCCCAACAAAAATAAATATTCCCACCTACCCAACCTTGCTCCTACCCTTTGTAGTTTATTTTATTGACAGGAAAAGCTTGTCTTTATTCTCTTTTTAAACTTTACTACAAATTGTCATGAAAGGAAAATTAGCCGCAGGAATTATTTTACTGGCGCTTATGCAGCTGGTAGCTTGTGAGAGAAACAACGTTGACATAGTTGCCGACAAGGTAAAATCTTTAAAACTGAATGGCCTGGAAGCTTCCAAAGTGACCGAAATCAAGAGAAAAGAACCTGTTATTTTCACACTGACCGGGGATTTGTCTCCTGCCAATTACCGCTGGAAAGTAACGCCTATGGAATATATTTTCATCAATAAGGGCAGCGTCAGCACGGCTATCACTTTTGACAAAGCCGGGACTTACACGGTTGTGGCGCAGGATAGCATCACCCTTGACTCTGTTTTTATCAGTGTGGAAGTCGGCACCGGAATTTATCAGGACATTCAGGAAAGCCTCGATACTGATGAGGTGATCAGCCTCACACCGGTTACTTATGCAGACTCCGCCTCGCATCTTGATTTCTCGGCTATTACAAAAAATACTTATTCCTGTTCCAACAATTCACTAACTTATTCTCTGGGTAAAAACGGTGACACATACGTCATCAATTTCCGTGAAGTCAACGTCCCCGCCGGATGCTCCGGTGAAGCATCCAAAGCCAAAAATGATATTATTATTTATTGGCCGGTCAGTGAAAACAAAACTTACAATCTGGAAGTAACATTGAACAACGTCACTTACAGCGGAACTTTTGAACGGAAAGGAGCAAAATACGAATTCACCTGGCCCCATACGACTGGCGTAATCCTGACTAAAAAGTCATTGTAAAAAAAACAGACAAACGGATTAAACAAATCGCCGGCAATTACTCAACATTGCCGGCGTCTGAAGCATAAGCTTGGATAAATTAGAGGAAATATTAGCCGGTTGTAAACGCAAAGAGCGACAGAGTCAGGAAAAATTGTACCGCCAATTTTATCCTGTCCTGTTCGCGTTATGCAAAAATTTCTTTGAAGACAAGCACGATATCGTCACGGCCATTAACAATGGCATGATGAAAGTTTTTAAAAATCTGGATCAGTTTGATCCCCAAAAAGGCGTTTTTTTTAACTGGATGTACACAACCGTGAGAAACGCCGCACTCACGATGCTGCGCGACCGAAAAACCCAATCCTTTGATTATGACGAGATCAAAGAAAACATGTTTTTTGAAGCGCGGGAAAATCCCTTTCAAAAACTGGAATACGAGGACATTGAAGTTTACCTGAGCAAATTGCCCTTGGCGACCCGCCGGGTTTGCTGTCTTTTTTATCTGGACGGATTTTCGGTCAAGGAAATTACGGAGTCATTGGCAATCAGTGAAGGCACTGTGAAATGGCATTTGAGTGAGAGTCGCAACAGATTGAAAATTATTTTCGAAAAGTCACTATAAAGGATTGTGAGCAAGAAAAACCTGCATATCAAAAAATACCTCAACGGGAAATTACCTGAACCGGAAGTTCAGGCGGATGACGCGTGGGCGCAAATGAATGATATGTTGAGTAGTGATAGTCCGACACCTGATTCTTCGCTTCCGAATACCAATACCTTCAATTTATTGTTAAAAGGTGGTCTGGGTATTTTCGCAACGCTTGGTATTGTCGCTTCCATCTGGTTTTTTCTTCCTGATAATAGCAAGAAAAACAAAGCGGGTGTGCCTTCAGAAAAACTGTTGCAGGAAAAAAACACATCGCAATATCCAACTGGCAACAGCCATACAGAAAACCCTAAAAACACAACGGCAAATCAGGAGCTGCCCCTAGACAGCGCCAGCATATCCTTGTTTTCGACTGAAAATAAAACTGAAAAAGACTCCAGCATTTCGGCTGATTCACAACAGAACAAATTAAGAGCTGGCCAAAATTCAGCAGGCATTACACTTCCATCAACAGACTCAAAAACAGCACATTTTAATTCAAAAACAGACAAAAAAGAAATTGGTACCCGGGGCGATTATTCTGAGCCGGAAACGAGTAAATCCTCCTCTGTCAAATTTAAATCACGGCTCGGAACTGGAAATAAAATAACCGGGAAGAACTCCGGGAAGGCTACACGAAATGAAGATGTGTATCCGCAATACAGCAACCTAACAGGGAAAAGCGCTAAAACGCATAACAGGACACAAAGAGGAAATACAGCCGGGGACCATTCCGATAATGCCGTGAGCTCAGGCAATGCTCAAACCTATAACGCCGGGAAACAAACCGTTTTGGAAATCAGCGAAAAACCGGACATATCCATAAAGAGAATAGCATATTCTGTTCAGAATTTAACATCAAAAGGTGTTCATTTCAATAATTTGGGCAAAAATCTGCCAAAAAGAGTAAAGTACAACCCAGCTATCACAAAGCAAAAAACGAACGCTCCCAAAGAGAAAAAAGCACTATTTGAAACGCTGCACGTCGGTCTGGATTGGAATGTCCCTTCTGCACTGAATAGCACCAAATACATTTTTACCGCCACAGACAGCACAAATAAACCCTATATGCTGCTGATTCCCGGAATCTGGTTAAGTAAGGATATTACTGAAAATCAATCTTTGACATTGAGTTTTTATGCAAATCAGGCATATTTTGGTGGATTAAAACGCACTCAACGGATTGGCGCAGATTCGGCCTTATTCCATAATAACATCAATCTGATCAAGGCAACAGGGATCAATTTGTCTTTGCAATACAATTATAGAATCATTTCAACACTAGGCGTTTCAGCAGGTGTTTCTTACAGTCCGCTTCGCCGTGCGCTGGCACAGGATGATCTGGAAAACTATCAGGGAAAAATTATTCCGGGCTCCAAACTGGTGCTGAAAAAAAATAACATCGATCAGTACATGAAAACAAATCTTTTCATGGTAAAAACCGGCCTGACCTTCACGCCGGGCCGATACCAGTTTGGGATAAATCTGCTTATTCCGCTTTCAAATCTTTCCATTACACCAACTTCTTCACTGAATACAATGAACGGACAGTTTTTCTTCCGGTTCAGGATTAAATAAGAAAGATCGTATTTCATTAAACTTGATATCACATCCGCCAAAAGCTGACAGCTCAAAACTCCAATATTTAATTTGGATTCGTTCCCATGTATCGATAGCTTTGCATCTTATTAAGACTAATTATATTTAATTAGCTTCCGGTTATTCCACACTGAATGCAGGAAAATAAATTTGCCTTTAATACTCCATGAAAAAGATCTTACATTTTCTGCATCTCTGGCTCGGACTTGGTTCAGGACTGATCGTGTTTATTCTGGCCGTGACGGGCTGTATTTATGCTTTTCAGGAAGAGATACAGCATGCAACTCAGTCTTTTCGTTATGTAGAACCACAGAAAAAAGCTTTTTTACCACCATCCGAATTCAGGGTTATCGCTGAAAAAGCGTTGCCAAACAAGAAAATTCACAGTGTTCAGTATGCCGACTCAAAAACTGCGGTTGTAATCACTTTTTTCAATTTTGATCCGGAGTATTATTATCTGATGTATGCAAATCCGTACACCGGAGAAGTCCTGAAAATCAAAAATATGGATAGTGACTTTTTCAGGTTTATCCTCATGGGACATTATTATTTGTGGCTGCCTCCTACCATCGGACAACCGATTGCTGCCTCCGCCACGCTTATTTTTGCTTTCATGCTGCTTTCCGGTTTGGTGTTATGGTGGCCGAAAAACAAGGCTGCACTAAAACAGCGCTTTAAAGTAAAATGGAATGCCCAATGGAGAAGAAAAAATTATGATTTACATAATGTATTAGGATTTTACACGATTCCGGTTGCGTTAATTATTGCGGCAACAGGTTTGATTATGGGATTTCAGTGGTTTTCTAAAAGTGTTTACTGGGCAACGTCGGGCGGTGAATCAATGACAGAATATTATGAGCCTGAGTCAACAGGAAAGCCCCTTGCAAACCAGAAAACTCCGGTTATTGATTTTCTCTGGAAGAAAACAATGGCAGAAAATCCGACCGTGCAAACCATTGAAATGCACTATCCTGAAACCAGTAAATCGACGATAGCGGCTGTTACCAATCCTATTGCCGGAACCTACTGGAAATGCGACTACATTTATTACGATCAATATAGCCTCAAACCTGTCCCGGTAACGCACAACTTTGGAAGATATCATGATGAACTGACGCTGGCCAACAAAATCATGCGGATGAATTATGATATCCACATCGGAGCCATCATCGGTTTACCCGGCAAAATACTGGCATTTATTATCTCATTGATTACAGCCAGTCTTCCGGTTACCGGTTTTATTATCTGGTGGGGAAGAAGGAATAAAAATAAGAAACCGAAGGTGGCATTGGGTCAGAAAAAAGCCGTTCAGGAATCGCGGTTGGTTAAAGGATAACGCATTTTCAGCCCCAGGTATCACTGTAATGCAATCGTAAAATTTATTTTCATTATCCCTTCAATCCGGGAAAGATATAGACCAGCGAAAATAAAAACAGAATTTATTGAATTACTTTGCGAATAAATAAGGTGTTTGAACCCTGAAAATTTTCGTTAAAGTCGGTACCCAATGGCCAATCCCCACATCCTTACAAAACCCATCATGTTTGTCGGCACAGCCTCAGATGTTGGTAAAAGTGTGATATGCGCCGGATTTTGCAGGATTTTCAAACAGGACGGTTATCATCCTGCACCATTCAAGGCACAGAATATGTCTTTGAACAGTTACGTTACACCCGAAGGATTGGAACTTGGAAGAGCGCAGGCTGTTCAGGCAGAAGCCGCCGGAATTCCCTGCCACACGGACATGAATCCCGTACTTCTCAAACCAACCAACGATCAGTCTTCACAAGTTATTCTGAATGGGAAGCCGGTTGGTAACCAGTCTGCTTTTGAATACTTTAAAACCAACGACAGATCCGAATTATTTAAATCTGTAACAGAGGCTTACGACAGGTTATCCACCCGGTATGCGCCCATCGTTATGGAAGGCGCGGGAAGTATTTCTGAATTAAATCTAAAAAAAAGAGATATTACAAACCTCCGCATGGCGTTGCACGCAGGTGCTGCAACTTATCTGATCGGGGATATAGATCGTGGAGGCATTTTCGGAAGTGTTTACGGAACGATAGCCCTGCTTACACCCGAGGAAAAACAGTGTATCAAAGGTATCATTGTTAATAAATTCCGAGGCGATTCACGACTTTTTGAAGATGGCAAAAAAATGCTGGAAGAATTGACCGGCGTTCCCGTCGTCGGGGTTTTACCATTTTTTAAAAATATCCATATTGAGGAAGAAGATTCGGTTTCCCTTCAACATAAATTTAATACCACCACGGAGGGAAAGATAAATATTGCCGTTATCCTGCTAAAACGCTTGTCTAATTTTACAGATTTCGACCGTCTGGAAAAACACCCGGGCGTTCATTTATTTTATACTGCCCAGCCCGAAGAAATCGCCAAAGCAGACATTATCATCATTCCCGGAAGTAAAAACACACTGGATGATTTACTTACGATTAAAAATAATGGCACCGCAAAAGCGATTGTAGAAGCCCGCAAGAATGGAAAAACGGTTATCGGAATTTGTGGTGGTTATCAGATGATGGGAGAAATCATTGAAGATCCGGATCATGTGGAAGGTACGCTGGAATCCATGCCGGGGCTGGGATTATTACCAGTAAAAACGGTTTTAAAACCTGTCAAAACGACTTTACAGCAACAATTCAGTTATTTAAATAATCCGGACTTATGCACGGGTTATGAAATCCATATGGGAGAAACCACTTCTGACGAAAATTCTCCGCTGGCTGTTTTAGTCAATGGAAAACCAGACGGATATTATCTGAACGACCAATGCTGGGGCACTTATCTGCATGGAATTCTGGATAATGAAGTGGTTGTGGAAGATTTACTGGCTCGATTTGCCACACAAGCAGGAAAGGTAAATTTCGATTTTCAGCAATTCAAAGAACGGCAATACGACCGCTTGGCAGATCATATCCGTGCCCATGTGGATATGGAAAAAATTTACAGCAGTTTACAATAACAATCTATGTTACAAGGCCATGGCGACGATGCCTACCGCTATTCCAATATCATACGTGCAGATTTCAGTACCAATGTCTGGTACGGAGGCGAGCCATTGGGTTTGAAAGAATATATTTTCGATCAATGGCCCTCAGTCAACCGCTACCCGGAAGTGATGGCCGAAAGTTTGAGTGAAATGGTGGCGACTCACCATCAATTAAATACCAACCAGATTTTAATCAATAGCGGAACCACTGAGAGTATTTACCTGATCGCGCAAGCTTTTGCCGGAAAAAAAACGACCATTGTCACACCGGCATTTGCGGAATATGAAGATTCGTGCCGGTTATATCATCACGAACTGACTTTTCTTCGATGGAAAGAAATTCCGGACTTACCCGATCTATCTGCCGATCTTGTTTTTATCTGTAATCCCAATAACCCTACCGGAAAGGCATTTTCAGCGTTGGAGAAATGGATCAGAAAAAACCCGCAAACCTTATTTGTAGTGGATGAGGCTTTTATTGATTTCACCGTAGAAATTAATTCCTCAATACCATTGATCACTCGTTATCCGAATCTTATCATCATGCATTCGCTGACCAAGGCTTATGCCATACCGGGCCTAAGATTGGGCTATGTGGCCGCATCCACCGATTTGATTTCAAAATTAAAAACCAGCAAGCAGCCCTGGACCGTCAACACCGTTGCCTTGCAAGCCGGAAAGTTTATTTTTGACAATTATCAGCAAGTACAAATTCCATTAAAAAAGTTATTATACGATAAAGAAAACTTTACAGAAAAACTGGCTCGAAATCCTATACTTCGTGTTCACAAGAGCGCGACGCATTTTTTTCTGGTAGAAACACTGGTTGGCAACGCGGCGAATCTGAAAAAATATCTGATTGAAAAACATGGCTTATTGATTCGCGATGCAAGTAATTTCAGAGATTTGACCGAACAGCATTTCCGTGTAGCAACGCTCGCTCCCGAAAAAAACAGTTTACTTATTGAAGCCCTGACCGAATGGAAAAATCAATTTTGATCATTGCTCCACTGGTGCTGGGTTATATTCTGGATCTTATCATTGGCGATCCGGACAACTGGCCACATCCGGTACGGGTATTCGGGAATGCGATTGCAACCGGTGATAAACTTTTAAATAAAAACGGCTCCCGGTTTTTCAAAGGAATGCTGCTGACAATCATTTTATGCCTGCTTACTTATTCATTTTTCCATCTTACGAACCTTTTACTATTATCGGCCAGCACATGGCTTTTTGTGCTTGTGAACAGTGTCTGGGTTTGGTATGGATTGGCTAATAACGCTTTAATAACGGAAGGCCGGAATGTATTTCTGGTTTTAAACAAAGAAGGATTAGAAGCCGGAAGAAAACAATTGTCGCGGATTGTCGGGCGAGACACTTCCCGCCTGACTGCCCAGCAAATAAGGATTGCCGTTTTGGAAACCATGTCTGAAAATCTCAGTGACGGAATCGTAGCGCCATTATTTTTTTACGCAATCGGCGGAATTCCGGCAATGATGACCTACAAAATGATCAATACGATGGATTCCATGATTGGTTACAGAAATGAAAAATATGAGCTTTTTGGAAAATTTGCAGCGCGTTTGGACGATGTCGCGAATTTCATCCCGGCGCGAATTACAGCCACGTTCATGGTTTTGGTAACGGGCAGTTATAATGGTTTTCAATTTATTATTAAATATGGCAATCTGCATAAAAGTCCCAATGCAGGCTATCCCGAATCCGCATTGGCAGGCATTCTTGATTGTCGTTTTGGGGGTCCTAATGTTTATCATGGCGTGCTGGTCGACAAACCGTTTATCGGAAAAAACGACAGGATTATCCAACCAGATGAAATTGAAAAAGTAAAATGGATTAACCACAAAACGTGTTTTCTGATGGTTCTGGTGATTATCCTGGCACATGTACTGATCAATAAAAATCTTTGGTAATTTTGCGTCATGTCGTCAATTATCATTTCCGGTGGTCCCGGCTCAGGAAAAACCACTTTACTGGAAGCTTTAAAAAAGAAAGGATTTCACTGTTCCGATGAAATTTCCAGGCAGCTTATTCAGGAACAGGTGGCCCTGAATTCGGAATGTCTTCCTTGGAAAAACCTTTCCTCCTTCGCTGATCTTGCTTTGGAACGTATGCTGGAAGCATATGAAAAAGCCTCATTTTCTGCCAAAATTACCTTTTTCGATCGCGCCATTCCTGATATTATCGGGTATCTAAACGTCGGAGGATTACCGGTTGATAAAAAATTCCACCGCATTTTAAAAAGCCATCCTTATCATCAGCACGTATTTATGGCGCCGCCCTGGGAAGCGATATACATCAATGATGACGAGCGTTGGCAGACATTTGACGAAGCTACCACCTTGCACAATGCACTGGTCCAAACGTATCTGGCGGCGGGTTACAAGATTATCCAACTTCCCTTTTCTTCCGTGGCAGAACGGGTTGGATTCGTTTTGGAAAAACTGGAACAATTCTCTTTGCCAGCCCATGAGCACCAGAATTATTTGCCGAAATCATAAACCCGACGCAAATCTTAGTAGTTTTGCAATCACCAAGGTAATATCATGATTTAAAAGTCCTGATATTTTAAAAGGGAATACCGGTGAAAGTCCGGAACAGTCTCCGCTGCTGTAAGTTCAAAAAAGCGTTTACGACATGTGCCACTGGGGATTAATGTGGAACTGAATGTTAGAATTAGAGAATGTGAAAAAGCCAGAATCGGCACATTCAGTCCATTCAATCATTCAAAATTACACCCGGGAAGGCGTCGGAAATGGAACGAGTCAGAAGACCTGCCTTATTAACTTAATACTCAAAGCTTTCGGAAGAAAGGCTTGTATCACAAATGACAAAAAAACAGAAAACCTCCTTACTGGAAGTTTGCGTTAATTTTTCGCGGCTTTCTTATGTACACTTTATCGCCCGTTTCGCGGCCTTATTTTTCATTCCCCTATTATTTACCGGCTGCGGAAGTTCCTCAAATCTTACAGAGCATGCAGAAACGGCGTCATCCGGAAAAGATTATTTCTCTGAAAAAATCCAGATTCGTCATGCCAAAGGTTTCACGATTGAATATCATGATAACTATAAAGTAATCAATGTACTGAGTCCTTTTGAAAAAAGCACCGACACCGCCCGGTATGTATTATTGCAAAGGGGTACCAAAAAACCAAAAGGTTACGCTAACAGCCAGTTTATAGAAATCCCGATCAGAAGCCTGGTTGCGATGTCGTCCATGCATGTGGGGCTGGTAGGCTTTCTGGAAGAAGAAAAAATTGTGGTTGGCCTGGGAAATCTGAAATACGTTTCCAATCCCGAGGTTATCAAACAAATTGATGCAGGTAAAATTGCCGAAGTGGGTAAAGATCAGGGCTTAAACGAAGAGAAACTGATCACGATGCATCCGGATCTGGTTATGACTACGGGCAGCCCAATTTCCCGCATGGAAAGATATACCACGCTCAATGCAGCTGGCATTCCGGTTTTGATCAATTCAGAGTGGGTGGAAACTACGCCGCTGGGACGCGCCGAATGGGTTAAACTTCTCGCCGTTTTATTGAACCGTGAAGATTATGTCAACAAGAAATTCGCCAGACTTGAAGAGGAATATAACAGACTGGCACTATTAACCCAAAAAGCAAAAACAAAACCATCGCTGATTACAGGTATGAACTCCAAAGACTCGTGGTTTGTACCCAATGGAAATAGTTACATGGCTCAGTTTTTCAGGGATGCCGGAGCGAGTTACCATTGGAATAACACAAAAGCAACGGGAAGTCTGCCCCTTAACTTTGAGGCGGTTTACCCTATTGCCCTTACTGCGGATTACTGGCTAAATGTCGGCATCAGCAACTACGATAATAAAAAGGAAATTCTTGCGAAAGATTCCCGTTACACGGATTTCAAGGCTTATAAATCGGGACAGATTTACAGTTACAATAAGCGTGTAAACAGTCGTGGATCCAATGATTACTGGGAATCCGGCTCCGTTAATCCACAGATTGTATTATCTGATTTGATTAAAATCCTGCATCCTGAATTATTACCCGGGCACGAATTGGTTTATTATAAGCAGGTGAAGTAGGTAAACTGTTTTCAGCTCAGTTTTTTTTAGAATCCGCTTTTAGGTAATCATATCCATGCCACTTTTTCCACAATCCTCATTGCATCCACGCCGACTGATCATTATTGGTCTGGTAGTGCTGGCTGTGCTTTTCTTTTTACTGGATATCATGCTGGGATCGGTTCGGATACCTTTTGATGAAGTGGCCAGAATCGTTTTCCTGGGAGAATCTGATACAACGGCGTGGCTTTTTATTATTGAAAAAATACGTTTGCCAAAAGCAATAACTGCCATTATCGTCGGCTGTGGCTTATCTGTCAGTGGATTACAAATGCAGACTTTATTCAGAAATCCGCTGGCCGGACCATCCGAATTAGGGATCACGGCAGGAGCAGGTCTGGGTGTTGCCGCCGTTATGCTGACGAGTGGAAGCACCGCCAGTATCTTCGCCATCCGGCAGCTGGGCGTTTCCGGGAGCTGGCTTATTGTGGTGATGGCTTCGCTTGGTGCAGCGTTGGTTTTAACCATGGTTTTACTCATTGCCGGACGAATAAAAGATAATGTGATTCTACTGATCGTCGGGGTTATGGTGGGTACAATCACCGTTTCGGTCATCAGTATCTGGCAATATTTCAGTCAGCCAGAACAGTTGCAGGAATATATCCTCTGGACTTTCGGATCACTTGGCGGCATTGTTCAATATCATTTATACGTACTTTCCAGCGTGGTAGCAGTAGGGCTCCTTATCGCATTTTCTTCTTCAAAAGCATTGAATGCCATGTTATTGGGCGAAAATTATGCCCGCAGCATGGGATTGACCGTTGGCAAAACACGTTTCATCATCATGGCCAGTACCAGTTTGCTTACCGGCAGTATTACCGCTTTTTGCGGGCCTATCGGTTTTGTCGGTATTGCCGTTCCGCATATTACCCGCTCTTTACTGGGCACCTCCGATCACCGGATCTTAATTCCCTGTACTTGTCTGGTTGGTACTGTGCTGATGCTTATTTGTGATATCATCGCACAAATGCCCGGTGCACAAACCGTGCTTCCTATCAATGTTGTGACTTCTCTTTTGGGTGCCCCTGTCGTGATCTGGGTGATTGTCAGTCGTAATAATTTGCGTTCTTCTTTCTCATGAAACCACTACTGACAGCGCGAAACTTATCCATTGGCTATAAGATCGGGAAACGAAATAATCCCATTTCAGAAGCCCTTGATCTGGATTTATGGCCCGGGCAACTGGTTTGTTTGCTGGGTCCAAACGGAGCGGGAAAATCTACTTTAATGCGGACACTATCCGGTTTGCAGCCCATGCTGGCCGGCACTATTTCAATTGACGATCGGCCTTTACAAAAACTTAAACCCGTTGATCTTGCTCAAAAACTGAGTCTGGTATTGACCGAGCGCGTCGAAGCAGGAAATTTGACTGTTACTGAACTGGTTGCCTTGGGCCGCACACCTTATACAGGTTGGCTGGGAAGTTTAACAGATCTCGACAAGGAAAAAGTGGGCAGGGCTATGGAGGCAACTGATACCATTCGCTATGCAAACCGCCGGATGACTGAACTGAGCGATGGCGAAAGGCAAAAAGTGATGCTGGCGAGAGCACTTGCCCAGGATACAAAATTAATCTTGCTCGACGAACCGACTGCGCATCTCGATCTTCCCAACCGTGTGGAAATGATGCGCTTGTTGCATAATCTGGCCAGACAAACGAATAAAGCGATTATGCTTTCTACGCATGAACTGGATTTGGCATTACAAGCTGCGGACAAACTCTGGCTCATGCATCCGGATGGAAAACTGATTACAGGCGTGCCGGAAGATCTTGTCTTAAACGGAAGTTTTGAGGCTGCATTTACCAAAAACGGATTTCATTTCGATAAAAATACCGGCACATTCATGATCCATAAAGAGGCCTCCTCTACCCCTGTTTATCTGACCGGAAACAGCAATTTGCTGTTCTGGACAAAACGGGCCTTGCAAAGAGAGAATTTTGTGGTCAGTGATGATAACTTACTTCCGCATAAAATTGAAATAACGGAACATCAAGGAATTCCGAAATGGATTTTTCATCATGCATCCCAAATAAAAGAATATTCCAATATCAGCGATTTACTCGCAGAACTTCAATCTATAAAAACAGTTAATCTTAATTTCAAGTGAAAATATATACTAAAAAAGGCGACAAAGGCACCACAGGTTTATTCGGCGGAAGCAGAGTTTCAAAAGACGATGTTCGTATTGAGTGCATCGGAACACTGGACGAAGCAAATTCAACCATCGGCTTGATGCGGGTAAAACTGGGAAATGAGCACGAATGGCAGCAAAATCTGCAAAAAATCCAGAAGGATTTGATGGACATGATGTCACATCTGGCTCGCCCGTCGGATGCAAAAAAAGAAAACAAAAACCCGATGCCGGAAGATGGAGCGGAATTTTGCGAAAACTGGATTGATAAGCTGGAATCCGAAATGACCTCTCCTTCCGATTATTTTCTTTTGCCAGGCGGAAACGAAGTATCGGCACTGTGCCACGTAGCCCGTACCCAAATGCGCCGAGGTGAGCGCAGGCTGGTTTCTTTGATCAAAACGGATACCGTTCACGAAGCTATTCCCGCTTACATCAACCGCCTGTCTGATTTGTTTTTTACTTTGGCAAGAGCAGAAATGGACAAAGCGGGCGTGGCGGAAGAAAAATGGCAGCTATTTCTTTACAAGCGTTTTAAAACAGCCGAAGAAAAATGATCATCTATATCAGCGGAGGGGTCCGAAGCGGAAAAAGTCGGTTCGCACAGGAAAAAGCTTTACAATTAAGCGAATCTCCCGTTTACGTTGCCACCGCTCATATCTGGGATGATAATTTTGCGGAACGGGTACAGCTTCACAAAAAGGATCGCGGCCCTGAATGGACAACCTATGAATCGGAAACCAATATCCATAAACTTCCAATTGAAGATAAGGTAGTTGTGATCGACTGTGTTACGCTTTGGCTAACCAACTTATTCGTCACATCTGACAATAACATTGATCAGTCGCTTGCCGCATTCAAGGAAGAAATTGATGCTATTGCCACGTTGTCGGGCACTTTTATTATCATTTCAAACGAAATAGGAATGGGCGTTCATGCTGAAACCGAGATAGGAAGAAAATTTACAGATTTACAAGGCTGGGCAAATCAATATGTTGCCAGTAAGGCACAGGAGGCTATTTTTATGGTTTCCGGCTTGCCGCTTCATTTAAAATATTAGGTTTCACAGATGGCCACAGCGTTAGAAAAAGCAACTGCTCGGATTTACAAAATAAATCTCCGTGTATCTCTTATTTCCTCTGCGAACCTCTGTGTAATCTTACGCAATATCCAGGAATTATGACTTTTCAAGAACAGATACAACATAAGATCAATAACAAAACCAAGCCGCTGGGAGCACTTGGAAAACTGGAAGAAGTGGCTTTGCAAATTGCGCTCATTCAGGAAACCTTAACGCCCACATTGGTCAAACCACATATCGTTGTTTTTGCGGGCAGCCATGGCATTGCGAAGGAAGGTGTAAGTGCTTATCCGTCGGAGGTTACCTTTCAAATGGTGCTCAATTTCCTGAATGGCGGTGCGGCGATTAATGTTTTTACAAAACAAAATGGTATCGAACTTACCCTGGTGGATGCCGGTGTCGATCATGATTTTGAACCAGACGAAAAACTGATCAATGCCAAAATCAATCATGGCACAAAAAGTTTTCTGACCTTATCGGCTATGACAGCTCAGGAATGCCAGTCAGCAATAGAAAAAGGGAAACAGATTGTAAACCAGATTCATAAAAAAGGCTGTAACGTTATCGGGTTTGGAGAAATGGGCATCGGAAACACCTCTTCAGCCGCCTTGATCATGAGCAAGTTATTGCAAATTCCGATTGAAGATTGTGTTGGAAAAGGAACCGGCGTTAATCCGGAGCAATATCAGAACAAAATCAATATCCTTCAAAAAGCCATTGCCAATCATCCCGGGATTGAAACTAATCCCTTGAAAGTTTTAAAAACCTTTGGCGGGTTTGAAATCGCTATGATGTGTGGCGCATTTCTTGCAGCGGCTGAGCATAAAATGGTTTTACTGGTGGATGGTTTTATCGCTTCAGCGGCATTTTTGAGTGCTTTTAAAATAAATCCGGCGGTAAAAGATTTCGCCATTTTTTGCCACCAGTCCGAAGAGAAAGGGCATGAACTATTACTTCAATTTTTAAAAGCAAAACCTTTATTAAATCTCGATATGCGACTTGGCGAGGGAACAGGCTGCGCCGTTGCTTATCCTATATTAGTAAGTGCAGTCACTTTTTTAAATGAAATGGCCAGTTTCGAAAGCGCAGGGGTTTCAGATAAATGAATTTTGTTTTAAGTATCAGGGTTACACAGGGAGCCACGGAGTTAAGGAGAGGAACACAGAGAATAAATAAAAGAGAGAAAAAACGCTGTGTTCCGCTCTTTTAACTCGGTGTAACCTAAATAATAACTATGAACGGGAAAAAAGTTAAATATATTATTGCGGCAATTATTGCCATTTTAGTGGGTTATATCATTTACGATTCGAGCTCGCAGCCGACGGTCAATGATTTGAAGGGTAATTTCAAAGAGGTCGCATTATATAGAAACCCGAATAATACTGGCCCGATTTTACGGATTTATGCGGTTACGGTGCAGGGTGAACCTTATGAGGAAATGCGGAAATACGGCGATTTGATGCCGTATACAAAATATGGCAATACGACTGTATTTTTCTTTCAGGAAGGCAAACCGGCACCAGTCACGCTGATTCCCGGCGAGGAAAATTTTGATGCTCAATTTCGCGAAAATTGTCTGGCAAAATATGAGAAAGATGCGAACGGACAGGTTTCTTTGACTAAAAAACCTTTTAATCAATAACCGGAAACTTATCTTTGTAAAAAAGTTTCAATCCACTGAATTCACTAAAAATGGCTGCCTTAGATATCGTAACGCAATATTATAATTCATTCAACGAGAAAAACTGGGAAGGAATGCTTTCGCTGCTGCATCCTGATGTCCGTCATGAGCCCAACCAGGGTGAAGTACGCGTTGGAATAGAAAAATTTACCGAATTCATGCGCTCAATGGATGAAGCTTACGAAGAGACATTGACCGATATGGTTTTCTTCACGGAGCCTACGGATACTCGCGTTTCTGTTGAATTTATTGTAAACGGGATTTATAAAAAAGCAGACGAGGGTTTTCCTGCCGCGCACAACCAGAAGTATGTAATCCCTGCCGCAGCATTTCTGGAAGTGACCGATGGAAAAATAAGCAGGGTAACTACGTATTATAATCTGGAACTTTGGATCAAGCTGGTTTCATAGAAATCGGCCATCGGATTTCAGGAATAGGATTATTATTGGCTGTTTTTTTAGCGACTAATTGGTCCACGGATTTCTAAAACCAGGTAACGCATATCGATCCATTCATTTCTAACCGTGCAAAAAGCCAATCGCCGATAGCTGACTGCCGAAAGCCCAAACGTTATGCCCCTTTCCTTCATCACCAAACAAGGCAACGCCATTGAATCTGTTTTTGAAGATCTGGCAAAACTGCGGATTGCGGTTTTTCGCGATTATCCTTATCTGTACGAAGGATCCCTTGACTATGAAATGGAATACCTGAAAACGTATTCACGATCAGAGCACTCATTTTTGTTTGCCATTTACGATCGTGAGCAAATGGTAGGTGCTACCACCTGTATTCCTCTGCGCGACGAAACTGCTGATATCCGCCAGCCTTTCGAGGAAGCTGGTTATGATATCGATGGTATTTTTTATTTTGGAGAAAGTATATTGCTGCGCAGTTATCGCGGCCTGGGATTGGGACACCGTTTTTTTGATGCACGGGAACAATACGCAAGTAGTTTTGGCACTTTTACTTCCACCTGTTTTTGTTCCGTAGAAAGAGAAAACCATCCGGACAAGCCAGCCGACTATCGCCCGAATGATACCTTCTGGATTAAAAGAGGTTATCAGAAAGTACCTGATTTGAAAGCGACCATGGAATGGCCGGATATTGGTGAAACCATTTCTACTCCGAAAACAATGATTTTCTGGATGAAGGAAATTATTTAACCCTAAGCCGGATTTAATACAACGATAGCTTCACCGATATTATAGTGGCTGAGCACCGCAACTTTTACCGTAAAAATTCAAATATGCTGTTCAGGTGCAGCGCACCGAAATAATGATTTCTTTAAGTGGGAATAAGCTGTCAGCGATTAGCGCCGTAATCAAATGATTAGCAGCCCATTATAAAAATCAATAATCTAACCTAATTTTTCTTTACTACTTATGCTTATTGCTTCTGCCAATTACCCGATTACCGAACATGTTCATTTTGACCAATGGCGGGAACATGTCGAACAGTGGGTGATCGATGCGGTAAAACAAAATGCCGGACTTTTGCTTTTTCCTGAATATGGCGCCATGGAGTTGGTAAGCATTTTTTCTCCCGAAATCCGGAACGATATCCGCCGGCAGGTTATTGAACTCAATTCGCTTAAAAATGAATTCTGCACTGTCTTTTCAGATCTTGCAAAAAAATATAATGTCATCATTGTCGCCCCGAGTATTCCTGTAATTGAAGATCAAAAAAATGTGAACCGTGTTTATGTTTTTTCTCAAAAAGGTCTGGTCGGCTATCAGGACAAATTTTTCATGACCCGTTTTGAAAATGAAGAATGGGGAATTCAGAGCGGCACAAAAAACCTGACCCTTTTTGAAGCTTCCTGGGGCACGTTTGGTATTCAGATCTGCTATGACGTTGAATTTGCCATCGGAGCGCAGCTTTTAAGTGCTTCGGGAGCAACGTTACTTCTGGCACCCAGCTGTACCGAGACAATCCGCGGCGCGACACGTGTACATATCGGGGCGCGTGCCCGGGCGATGGAAAATCAGATTTACACGGTTGTATCACAAACCGTAGGCAATGCGCTCTGGTCGCCGGCAGTGGATATCAATTACGGGTTTGCGGCATTTTACGCTACGCCGGACAAAGATTTTCCCGAAGAAGGAATTATTGCCACTTTACCTGCTCAACAGGTAGGCTGGCTTATTCAGGAGCTTGACTTTTCAGAAATAAATAATGTCCGTGATACGGGTCAGGTTTTCAATTTCCGGGATCACCAGCATTTACAGACCAGCCTTAAAAATGAGGAGGTAACTGTTGTTCGTAAATCGGTTTAAAGAAAGTCGAAACCCGCAACAAATAATATCCATGAAGCAGGAGCTCCGACTATTTTTTACGGCTTTACAATTTTATACACGTTTGCCTGTACCTTCCTGGGTAGGATACAATCCCGACGACATGAACAAGGCGACCCGTTACCTGCCTTTCATTGGTTGGCTGGTTGGCCTTGCAGCAGGAATTTTCTGGTGGCTCGGGTTTTATTTTATAGATAACGCGACGGGTGTGATTCTTTCGATGATCGCCTCGATTTTGTTGACTGGCGCTTTTCATGAAGATGGCTTTGCGGATGCCTGCGATGGTTTTGGCGGCGGATGGACGAAGGAAAAAATTCTGGAAATCATGAAAGACAGCCGGGTAGGAACGTATGCAGTGGTTGGCTTGATTTTACTTTTGGGACTGAAATTTTCGTTACTAAATACCATATCAAAAAACAGTACAGCTCAGCCCCTTGTATTTATTTTAACTCTCATATCAGCGCATGCTTTAAGCCGGTTCATGGCTGTCACGATGATTTTTACACATCAGTATGTCCGTTTCACAAATGATAGTAAATCAAAACCCGTAGCAGAAGCAGGCAGCAAAAGCACCCTTTTCATAGCCGGCATTTTTGCACTGGTACCCACCCTTGGAATGGCCTATCTGCTTCAGCAACCCTTACTTCTGATTGCTTTTCCTGTTTTATATCTGATTAAAATACTACTGGCCAATTATTTCACCAAATGGATTGGCGGGTATACCGGCGACTGCCTGGGCACAATCCAGCAGATCTGTGAAATCGGTTTTTATTTATTTACCGCCGTATTATGGAAATTTATTTAATCCGCCACACTACGCCTTCGCTATCACCCGGCCTGATTTACGGTCACCTGGATGTTCCGCTTATGGATACTTTCCTTCAAGAATTTGAAACAATAAAAAGCAAACTACCCGCTGCACCTGATATCGTTTATTCCAGCCCTGCTTCACGCTGCACGCTGCTGGCTAAAAAAATCAATGCCGATATCCATATTGATTCCCGGCTTACCGAACTTCATTTTGGCGAATGGGAAGGAGAAACCTGGGATACCGTAAACCAGTCTGATCTTCAGACATGGATGGATGATTTCGTTGATGCCATAGTTCCGGGCGGCGAAAGTATGGCGCAGATGTCCGTTCGGGTACTTTCGTTCTGGGATGAAATTATCAAATCCTCGCACCAAAAAATAGTCGTTGTAACGCATGGCGGCGTAATCCGGATACTACTTGCGCATTTAAGAAATCTGGCATTGGCCAATGCTTTTGAAATAAAAGTTGCGTACGGTGAAGTGGTGATTATCAACACGGAGGAAAATTCTGTACAGTAAAAATTATCGTTTCCAGTTGTTTTCAGGAGCACAGGTACACTTTTATTATCGGAGGTGAAGAACCAACACGTACGCAACAGAAATAATATGGACATTATCGACATTGTCGGAGATCAGGAAGAAACGCTCGGAACCGCAGAAGATCTCAGGGAAGAAATTTCAGTAGAGGTTGTGCAGCATGAAGTTGTTGGAAGTCATGTTAAAATCGAATTCGAAACGTCGAGGGGATTATGCACCGGTTATTATTTTGTGAATGAGCTGGGGCATGAAGAACTTTCGATGGAAGCAGATTCGGTCATTATGCTCACCAATTTATTTCCCGACTATTCCGGAGCCTATATCAATGCCATAAACAGAGATTGGATTGATATTGACCTGACTGTGAAATATAACGGCAATCCGGAATACAAGATTTACAACCGGATTATAGTCCTGTAATCACTGAAAGTTATTGCCTTAAATAAATACCAGAATTGCTATATTTGACTATAAACTCGACGTAGTCATGAAAAAAATATATGTTTCGGTATTACTGATATTTCTTTTATGTGCATGTAAAAAGGATGAAAAAATTACAGGCAAGGATCCTTGTGTTTGTTATGGAGAAACCGAGTGCACAGACATTTACAAGTCCATTACGATTGAATTAAAAAATCAGAATAACCAGCCTATCCAACTGGATCAATATTATACTGTATCCGTAGCAACGGGCGAAAAGTTCAGTTTCCAACATCCAGAGGCTGATTCTATTGGAAGAAGTCTTGGAAAATATATAATCTTCGCAGACAAGTTTATTCAATCAACAGAAAAATGTGGAAAGGATTTTGAATTTACCGGGCTACGAAACGGAGTCGAAATAGTCAGAAAAACATTTAAAATCGGGCACGACTGCTGTCATGTCAGGATCGTAACAGGAAATCCGGAGATTATCATTCCGGAATAAAAACAAATTTATGCATCTTATAAAGGAAGATATATCAAAAACGGAACGTATCAAGCGGTTAAATATCATTAATTCTATTACAGGAATTAAACCGGCCAATCTGATCGGGACTATTTCAAATGATGGGAAGACCAATCTGGCAATTTTCAGTTCTGTTATCCATCTTGGAAGTAATCCCGCATTGATCGGTTTTATCCTTCGCCCCGACCGTGAAGCTGGCCAGCACACTTATGAGAATATCAAGGAGAATGGTTTTTACACCATTAATCACATTCATGAATCGTTTATAGCAAATGCTCATTACACTTCCGCAAAGTTCGGAAAGGATGAATCCGAATTTGAGAAGTGTAACCTGACCGAAGAATACCTTTCCGGTTTCAAAGCTCCATTTGTTAAAGAAAGTACGTTGAAACTGGGGATGAAAATTGTTCAAACAATACCCATAGAAATTAATGGCACCGTTTTGATCATCGGGGAGGTGGAACATCTTGTCATTCCGGATGATGCAGTTGACGAAGACGGCCAGATTGATCTGAGCCAGCCAAATGATGTGGGAATTTCAGGATTGAACCGCTATTACAGGCTTGAAAAAATAGCGCAATTCCCGTACGCACGCCCGAATTCATTGCCCGATTTATCCAAAGAATAGCTATAATTTCCAGCACATTCTTTTCTTCTTTTACATAAAATATTAAAATCCGGAAATCTATTCAGCGAATCGTAAAAGATGCCGTGACGGCAATGCATGCCGAATTCGGGAGTCTTTCGACGCCAAAAATTGCTCTTGTATGTTTGCCTGCATCTTCCAGAATTTCCAGGAATAAGTCAGAAGCTCCATCAGCGGCTGTCGGTGCTTCATTCCAGTCACCGGCGGCTGCATAATAAATATCCAGATGGTTCAGGCCTTCTATTTGATCAAAACCGAGATGTTTATCAATTTGCCCTAATACATTCATAGCGGCAATCCGGGCTGCCTGATAACCCTCAATCGTGGCAACATCCTTTCCCAGTTTTCCTGTAAAATGCAATTCTCCTTGTTCGAACGGAAACTGAATAGCCACATAAGCAATGTTTCCACGCACATTAACTGCTACATAAGAACCACCGGGATGAGGTACATTCCTGTTCGCAATTCCAATGGAAATCAACTTTTCTTTTATCTTTTCCAGGGACATAACGCTATTGGTTTATAATAGTTTTGAAAGGTAATTTCCAAAATTTATATACAAAAATCAACCAACGGATCAGTCTGGCCCGATAGTATATTGGTTTATTTGGCATGATTTTATCTCATATTAATGAAAAAGATAAACCTAAAATCTAAACTATGAAACTGTTACTTTCAATATTGTCTGCCGCTTGTTTATTAACAGCTTGTAATAGTGGAGCAAACAAAGAAGCCGAATTGGTAAAAGCGAAACAAATGACCATAGATTCAATGAAAGCTGTTCTGGCTAAACAGGCAGTGATTGACTCCATGAACACTGTAATGGCAGAACGTGAGGAGAAAAACAAGCAGATTGAGGCAAATAACAACATCACGCCACAAGCGCAGCCTCAGGCAGTTGTTCAACAGAAAAAGAAAAAATGGAATAACACAGCCAAAGGTGCCGTCATCGGTGCAGGTACCGGCGCAGTCGCGGGAGCGATCATTAACAAAAAACGGGCGGAAGGTGCGCTGGTAGGTAGTTTGGTCGGAGCCGGTGTTGGAGCCGCAACCGGTTTGGTGGTTGACAAGACTAAAAAGAACAAGCAACAGAGAAATAACTAAATTATAAATACAAGAGGCGCTGTACAGGTTTTACCATCTATACAGCGCCTCTTTTTTGTCTGAACTATGATCTAAATTCAGATTTGAAAATACTCAATTGTACTACTTGACGCCTTTTCCCGTAGCAGCCCAATAAATCCCTCCGTACAAGTGATCTAAAAACGACTGATCCGAATATACTAAACCGATGTGGCCCAGACCTGTGTAAAAGGCCCTTCCGCCATCGTAGTTATGGTACCAAGCCATCGGATGAACATCACCCATACCCGTCCCCTTATTTGTTTTGGCACTGTAAGTTTTTTCATCCAGCGTGATCAGGAATTTAAGATCATTGGATTTATAAGGTTTTTGGTATTCATACCATTCATCCGTCCAAAGCATCCTTTTAGGAAAACGTTCAAGGCCGGGAAAATTACTATCTACAACGTCAAGATATGCCGTTTGCTGTGCAGGGTGTGTGTTAAACACCATTCCTACCAGTTTTGTGTACCATGCCCAGTCGTATTCAGTATCTGCCGCTGCGTGAATTCCCACCCAGCCTTTTCCACCCTGAATGTATTTTTCAAATGCTGCCTGCTGCGTATCATTTAAAATATCACCCGTTGTGTTCAGAAATATAACCACGTCATAATTTTTAAGCTGTTTTTCGTTAAAAACATCCGCATTCTCCTGCCAGTCCACCGAGAAATTATGTCTTGCTGCAAGGTTTCGTACACCATCCACACCTTCATGAATCGATACGTGATGAAAACCAGCGGTTTTGGTAAACAACAAAGCTTTGAACTGCTGCGCATGAGAAGAGGCCGTACTCGCAATAAAAAGCGACAGCGCCAGTAATTTTTTTAGCATGATAATTTTTAATTCAATGTTTTAGACAAGATGAATTTGAAAGGCAATAACCCCAACTTTCAGAGGCTACGGTTTTCAAATAGTATTAAGGCACCAACAGGGTTGAATATACTTTTTTAATGGATTATATTTTGCGGTAGGGGTAGATAAAATAGCCGATTTCTGAGAAAATAATGATAAAGCTTAAAATGTCTGAACATAAATAATTACAAAGATTAATTTGAACTAGAACCGGAGATTTTGAACCTCACCGTTGCGAGTAAAAGCTCAACCTCTTTTCGCCGATATCTAATTTTAACACCTGACAACTCAATCGAAATAATATAATTTTAACAAGATTATAAATATTGACACTATCGACATATCTAAACATATGCCCTCAAATATCCTTTCACCAAAATACCGTACTAATTATTATTAACAGATTAAATAATAATAGTTAATAACCTATAAAAGAAGCATATACAACTAATTCAAATAAAAAATACGATATATTTCAAATGTCAGATAGTATTAATTTTACATATACTATACGAATAATATATATAAATATATGTATTTTACCGTTGGGTAATTTCCCGACATTATTTCACAATAAATTAAACTATTTTTAGACATACATGGTATATTAAGTTTATTTTCTCACCAATTCTAAACTTATGTATTATGAAAACACCTTACTTCTTGAGCCTGATCAGCATGATATGCCTGGCTCATTTCAATCAGCTAAGTGCGCAATGTTCTTTTGTAAATCCGGGAGTTGAACTAAACAGTGTCACCACCGATGGAGTAAACTGCACAGTCAATGTAAATCTGTCTTTCACGATAGATAAAAACAATGGAAACAAGTTTACCTACGTCCACCTTTGGACGCCAGCCAGTATCCCAACATTGATTATAAGAAAGCTCCAAAAGCCACCGACCTTGGATCAGTACTTGCAACCCTGGCCATCAACACTGACGGCGTGGCCACTCTTTTATCTACATATAGTCCTGACCCGACCAATGTAATCCCTCTTTTCACTGGAGTCACTATCATAGAGCAGAATATTAGCGGAGATCTTTACAAAATCACGATTGCCAATATTCAATTTCCAATACCAGGCGCATGCTCGTCAATCCCAGTCCTAAAGGGAGACGTCTGGTCTACCCAGGCGGCCAGTGCCCAACCTCCTGTACACTGTTATTTCCAAAATTTCAACCTTTCAATTAACGATCCAATAGTGAGTGGATCTATTAACTGCAATCTTCCGGCAGGCCCCAGAACATATGATCTGGACATTACCACAACCAATCCCACCGCCTTTGGAATCAGCTACAAACTGTACCTTGACGATGGCATTTTAATATCAGGGCAAACGGTATTCGGCCCCGGAGATAATCTGTTTTACACCAGCTCTACTACAAATATATCTTCCATCCTTCCCATAGCGGTTAGCGATGTTCCATACCCATATTCAGCTGGTGAAAGTACCAGATCTATATGGGCTGAGATTTCAGGACCAAGCTTACCAAACTCCATTATCGCAGAATTAAGTAACAACTGCTCACCACTTCCTGTAAAGCTTGCAAAATTCAAAGGCGATTTATTGGATGATGTAATTACACTTTCCTGGTCGACAACAGCAGAATCACGAAGCAGCCATTTCGATATTCAGCGCAGCGATGACAGGATGGAGTTTGTGACAATTGGAAGGGTGATAGCAAAAGGGAATTCTGAAACTAAACTAAATTATAACTATCTGGACATTTCACCGGTAATAGGAAATAACTATTACCGACTAAAACTGGTCGACAAAGATGGCAGTTTTGAAAACTCCCGAATCATTTCTGTTGCCAATAATGCAAACAGCGTTTCATTTGAAATTCTGGGCAATCCAATCGTGAACCGTGAGTTAAAATTCCTGCTTAAGGGAGAAAAACAGCAAAACGTTCAGCTATATGATATCAGTGGACGGACCGTTCCTTTTAGTATGGTCAATACAGGAAATATCTACACAATGAAACCAGCGAATAATCTTTCTTCCGGCCTATATATCTTGTCACTACAAAACCAGGGTAACCTAATATCAAAGAAAGTTCTCGTGCCATAGCATTAAGCTATTAATGAATTTCACCGCAAGCACCGGCAATTGTAAACGAAAAAAGCACTTAACGATTTCTCGTTAAGTGCTTTTTTAACTGGGCTCCCGAAGTTGGGCTCGAACCAACGACCCTCTGATTAACAGTCAGATGCTCTAACCGGCTGAGCTATTCAGGAATTTCAAATCCGATTGTGTATCTGAATTGTGGTGCAAATATAGGGATTCGATAAATATGACGCAAGTCTCAGGTAAAAATATTTTTCAACTTTGAACCTGTTGAAGTATTAACTCCTTGACTTTCTTGGCATCTCCCTTCGAAAAATTATTTATAATTATTTCCGGGCGCATCCTTGGTATCACGCGGATCGTAGAAAAAAAGATGCTATTCTCAATTTCCACACCGGAGATATCCGTATAAAACACGAAATTATCGGTGCTTCTGAAAAGTTTCTTTACTTTAAAGGTTACACCCTTTTCTCCAAAAGTTACTTCGTCAGGAAAAAGTGGGTTCATTAATCCGCTGGCCTTAAAACGCTCATTCATATTTTTATCGTTAGAAAAAGTTTACGCTATTTAAAAGTATTACAAAGGTACGTATACTACCTTTTTTGTTTCAAAGAATTCTTCCTGAAAAAACTCAGACAGGTCATATGATTTGGTCTTCATATTCAATTCTGCAAGCTCTTCTGTCAGATCTCCTCCTTTCAGGTATAAAATACCGTTCCTGAGTGAATGAAAAGAATTGCGGCTGATGTTTTTACGTACCCATCCCACAAAAGGTGTGATACGTGTCACCGCGCGGCTTACCACAAATTCGTAGGAGTCATCCAGACGTTCCGCCCGTACCTGTTCGGCTTTTACATTTTTAAGGTCAAGTGCTGTCGCAATTTCCTGAACCACCCTGATTTTTTTCCCGATACTGTCTACCAGATGAAACTGTGCTTCGGGAAACATTATCGCAAGCGGAATTCCCGGAAACCCACCTCCTGTGCCTACATCCAGGATGGATGTGCCGGATTTAAATTGCAGCACTTTCGCAATTCCCAGTGAATGCAGGACGTGTCTTTCATATAAAGTATCAATATCCTGGCGCGAAATCACGTTCACCTTAGCATTCCAGTCCTGATATAATTCTTCAAGCCGTGAAAATTTCTCACGTTGTAAATCCGTCAGATCCGGAAAATATTTGTTAATCAATTCCATGATGTTCTTGGTTTTCTTCTTGTCATTACAAAAAATCCGAAGAAGACGTAATAAATAAAAAATGCAAAATCCATTAATAGAAAACTGAACCACTCTACGGTCCGGTCGAGTTTTCTGTTAATGATAAAAAAGAGTATCCACTGAATAACCCAGCGTACGCCCACTACGATACCAAGCTTTTCGAGCAGCACAATATCCTGCTCGAACAACCCAACGCCCAAAACCACAAAACCCATCAGCCATACCGCGACATGTGAAGCAGAAAGGAGCCCGAGCATCATTTTATTCCGTTTCCGATAAAACTGGCTAACAGCCAAATGCCTCCTTTTTTGTCGTAACCAGGCCGACCACGTCTTTTTAGGCTTGGAATAAACAAAGGCTTCCGGTTCAATAGCAATGGCCGTATTGGAACTTGTGGAAACTTCATTCAGAAAAATATCGTCGTCGCCACCCATAATATGACGGTGACGGTAAAAACCTTTATTGGCAAAAAAGACCTGCGTCTTATACAGAATATTTCTGCCGACACCCATGTAAGTTAACCCAGCCAGTGAAAACGAGAGATATTGCACCGCCGTATAAAATGTTTCGCAGCGAATAAACCAGTTTAACAGACCCGATTCCTTTTCATAAGGTGAAAATCCGATCGTGATATCCTTTTCATGATTAAGCTGGGAAGTCATGGCAGCAATCCAGTACAGCGAATTGGGCCTGCAATCTGCGTCTGTCATGAGTGCAACCGGATATTTTGCCTGCTTCATTCCCACCGTAAGCGCATATTTCTTGGGCGTTACGTGTGCAAACTCGTCATTGATCCGGATATAGCGGATATGTTTCCAGCTATGGATATTGTCACGCATATATTCCTCGCTGCCATCGTCAGAACGGTCATCAAGCAGAATAACTTCAAATTCCGGATATTCCTGTGCATCCAGCAAGGGCAGCAGTTCGGTCAGGTTTTCCTTTTCATTCCAGGCACAAACCAGCACTGTTACGCCCGGAGGAGCATTTTCATAATTAGTATTCTTCCCGTAAAAGGCCAGACGTGTAAAAATAAAAAGGTAATAAAACAGCTGAATCAGAACAAATGCGCAAAGCACATAAAGTAGAGAATCCGTCACGATATTGGGGGGTTGTAAATTTTTTCCATATGTAATTTTACAAATATACAGTCATTGTCAGGAATGTTAGGTGCCTTCCTCCTATTTTTGCAGACTCATATTTTTTTAAGACCATTAATGAAGTTCACCTTACAAACGCAGGACACGCAGTCGAAGGCACGTGCAGGTTTCCTGGAAACAGATCATGGGACAATACAAACGCCCATATTTATGCCTGTCGGTACAGCCGGGACGGTGAAAGCAGTACACCAGCGCGAGCTGAAAGAAGATATCAAGGCGCAGATTATATTAGGCAATACCTATCATTTATACCTCCGTCCCGGACTGGATATTATCCAAAAAGCCGGCGGACTTCATAAGTTTAACGGCTGGGACAAACCGATCCTGACCGACAGCGGCGGATATCAGGTTTATTCGCTGGCAGGAACGGGGAGAAAAATCAACGAGCAAGGTGTGGTATTTAAGTCACACATTGATGGTGGGATACACACATTCACACCCGAAGGTGTGATGGATATCCAGCGGACCATCGGAGCCGATATTATCATGGCTTTTGATGAATGTACACCCTATCCATGCGATTTTACCTACGCACGTAATTCCATGGAAATGACACATCGCTGGCTTGACCGGTGCTGCACGCGTTTCGATGAGACCCAGCCACATTACGGACACAGCCAAACACTCTTTCCGATTGTACAAGGAAGTGTATATAAAGATCTTAGAAAACAATCGGCAGAGGTAATCGCATCTTATGAAAGAGAAGGAAATGCTATCGGCGGACTTTCGGTCGGAGAGCCTGCCGAGATTATGTATGAACTTACCGAGGTAGTTTGTGATATTTTACCAAAAGACAAACCAAGATATTTGATGGGTGTGGGCACTCCTGCCAATATCCTTGAATGCATCGCTCTGGGCGTAGATATGTTCGATTGTGTGATGCCTACCCGCAACGCCCGTAATGGCATGATTTTTACTACCGAAGGCATAATAAATATAAAGAATGAGAAGTGGAAAGATGACCTCTCGGCTATTGACAAAAATCTAGGCGGTTATGTAAGTACATTCTATTCTAAAGCGTACCTTCGTCACCTGGTCAAATCAGAAGAAATGTTGGGAGCGCAAATTGCCAGTGTACACAACCTTACCTTCTATTTGTGGCTTGTAAACACGGCAAGAGAAAAAATAATGGAAGGTACTTTTACGATTTGGAAAAAAGAAATTGAAAAAAAATTAATGCAACGCCTTTGAAAGTTAGAAAAAGAACATTTCTTTCGGGTAGAATTTGTTTTAATTACAGTTTAATTGCGGTATTTCAGAAATAGAAGTTGATAAAATGATATTGTTAACCTAATTTTGTGCCCACTAGGCATTTTGATAAGGGAATATCTGGCCACGAAAAATTTATTGTTTTTATTATAAATTGATTATTAACGATCAATCCTAGTTAATCTTAATAACGCTAACTTGAATAGTATGAAAAAAGTATCCCAGTTGATTTGTTCGCTTGCCTTGGGGTCATTGATGGCTTTGCCTTCGATTGCACAGCCCTTAGAGCAACCGAATTCTCCGGATTACAATCCAAAAGCTACGTATGATGGTCCTTACAAAATGAATACATGGTCAATTGCAATCCATGGAGGTCCTTCAATGTTTTTCGGTGATTTGAGAGAGTATGATTTCTGGCCTGTTAACAAAAATAGCGACGACAGCCGCAAAGAATCAGGAGCTTTTCAAGGAGGCATTACAATTAACAAACAACTTTCTTATCTGTTTGGTGCTCGTTTGGACGGATCTATCGGTAGTTTGAAAGGTATGAAACGCCGTAGCTACAACCGTTATTTCAAAGGTAACTATCAGGATGTTTCTTTGTCCGGAACGGTTAACCTTAAAGGTCTTTTAATGGGACCTAATAAAATGAAGCGTTGGAAAGTGGATGCTTACGTTGGGTTTGGTCAGATTTTCTACGATTCCAAAGCATACGATTTGTCTGGAACTCGCCCGCTTGTTCGTGAAACAGGTAAGAAAAACGACTGGATTATCCCAACGGGTCTTGCTGTGAACTACGAATTGACTTCACGTCTTGATCTTGGACTTGACTTTCGTTTGAACTATACCAACTCTGATTATCTTGATGCTACCTGGGGTGGAGATTACGACAGAAATGCAGATTTGAATGCAATCAAAAATTCTAAAACATCCCGCAAAGGAAATTCAGAATTGGATAGCTACGGATACGGTTCTGTTGTTTTGACTTACAAACTTGGTAAAAAACCACTTAAAGTTAAGAAAGAAGACGGAAAATGGGCTTACAAGCCAGAAGATGGATACTACCACCTTCGTTACACAGATCCAAAAGTTCTGTTGAAGCCTGTTAAAATCCTTACTCTTGAAGAAATGGATTCTGTTGCGAAAGCAAACCGTCCGAAAGATATCGATCCAAGATTGCTTCTTGATACAGATGGTGACGGTGTTTCTGACTTCTTCGATAAAGAACCAAATTCTCCGGCCGGAAGTATTGTTGACGGTAGCGGTCGTGTGCTTGACTTTGATACTTACGTGAAAAATGCCCTTGCAACTGGTGCAGCATGTAGCGAAATTTTCGCAAACGTTCAGTTTGATACAGACAAAAACACGCTTAAACCTGAATCTCAGGATATGTTGAAAAACGTTGCTGCCTTGATGAACAAAAACGGATGTCGTCTGCAATTGGCTGGTCACGCTGACCGTCGTGCAACGGATCGTTACAACATGGCACTTTCTCGCCGTCGTGTGGATGCAGTTAAAAACTTCCTTATCAACGAAGCGGGCTTGAAAGATCCTAGCAAAGTAATCGTAGACTACTTCGGTTCATTCAAACCAATCGCTGACAGTGCAACACGTGATGGTCTATTGAAAAACCGTCGTGTAGAATTGAAACTTCTTCCATAAGGATAAAAGATTCATATAATAAGAAAGGCTCCCAATCGGGAGCCTTTCTTATTTCAAATCACTAGATTTGACATTTAAAACACACCATTAAATACATTCACTTAAAATTTAACATGGCTCAATACGATTATTTAATAGTAGGCGCAGGACTTTGGGGTTCTGTTTTTGCACACGAAGCAACAAAAAGAGGTAAAAAATGTCTGGTAGTAGACCGACGCACGCATACAGGTGGAAATACCTATTGTGAAAATGTGGAAGGCATTAATGTTCATAAATACGGTGCACACATTTTCCATACGAATGATAAGGATATCTGGGATTATGTGAATTCATTCGTAGAGTTTAACCGCTATACAAATTCACCGGTTGCTAATTATAATGGAGAATTATACAATCTCCCTTTCAACATGAATACCTTTTACCAACTCTGGAAGGTAAAAACACCGGAAGAAGCAAAAGCAAAAATCCAGGAACAGGTTAAAGAAGCAGGCATTACCAATCCACAAAATCTGGAAGAACAGGCTATTTCCCTGGTTGGTGTCGATATTTATGAAAAACTGATCAAAGGATATACAGAAAAACAATGGGGAAGAAAGGCAACTGAACTTCCTGATTTTATTATCAAAAGACTTCCTGTTCGTTTTACGTATGATAACAACTACTTTAACGACAAGTATCAGGGAATTCCAATTGGCGGTTATAACAAACTGACAGAAGGGTTGCTTGAAGGTATTGAAGTAAGACTGGACACCGATTTTTTCCAAAATCGTGAGGAATTAAGTGCCCTGGCAGAAACAGTAGTTTACACAGGCCAGATTGACGAATATTTCAATTTCAGCCACGGTTCACTTGAATATCGCAGTTTGAGATTTGACAATCAGTTACTGGATCAGGAAAATTATCAGGGGAACGCAGTTATTAACTATACCGATGCAGAAACGCCGTTCACGCGTATTATAGAGCACAAACATTTTGAGTTCGGTACGCAGCCAAAAACCGTGATCACGCATGAATATCCGTCGGAATGGACAACAGGTGCTGAACCTTATTATCCTGTCAATGACGACAAAAATACGGCTGTTTTCAACCAATATAAAGAACTTGCTGCCAAGGAAGAAAACGTAATTTTCGGCGGCCGCCTTGCAGAATATCGTTACTACGATATGCACCAGGTGATTGGATCGGCATTGAAAAAAGTACGGGTTCACTTTGGTGAATAGTACGAAATAAGTAACACACACTATAAAGCCTTCGGGCCATTTACTTTATGAAATTCCAGGACGTTACCAGAGCAGCTGTGCTGTTTATGGTTTTTATAATGGGTTGTACAACACAAAAAGTATTACCGGAGATCCGGCTGGAAAACTTCGCCGCAAATGCCGGCGAGGCATCCAAAAATGAATATCGGATCAAATCGGGTGATAAATTGTTAATAACAAATCTGAACTGGTCCTCTTTATTATTTCCTGATATGACCAAAATACAGGAAACTCAGACAACTAATAAAGGTTATACAGCCAGTGTTCATAAAGACGGAAATATAACTTTGCCTGAGATCGGCAAGATTCACGTGGCAGGCCTATCCCGCCAGAATCTTGCCGACTCCCTGGCTTTCCGCTACAAGGATATCCTTCGTGAACCCATTTTTGAAGTGGAGATAACGAATTTAAGAGTAAAAGTTCTTGGTGCTGCTACCATTCAGGGTGTGGTTGCACTTGATAAAGAGACCCAAACCTTGGGGGAAGTACTCGCAAAAGCCGGCGGCATCAAGTTTAATGAAGCCGGGAATAAAATACAGATCATCCATGAAGATGGTAAGCAACAGAATATAATTGAGTACGATTTCCAGCAATTAGGCAATCCTCTGATTATGAATTTACCTGTTTATGATGGCGACATCATTTATGTTCCACCATCGAAAGAAGCCTTACGATCCGTTAAGCTCTCCCGCAAACTACTGGTGATCCAACCCATATTCATAGCCCTTAACCTGGCTATACTGGTGATAAACCTGACCAAATAATGATTTCTGACAGCATTGATACTGAAATTCTGAAATACCTTGGCTGTGATTTACATATGCATGTTTTGCCGGGTATCGATGATGGCGCGCAAAATATAAAGGATAGTCTCGCTCTTATTGATGCGCATTACAAAGCCGGGGTAAGAAAAATTATTGCTACTCCTCATATTAGGATGGACTTTTTTGTCAATACAAAAGAGAGCATTCATGCGGCATGGATACAGCTGACCAGTATTACCAAAGAACAATATCCGGATCTGATTATTCAATATGCAGCTGAATATTTTGCAGACGATTACTTCCTGACGCTGCTCGACAAAAATGAAATTCTGCCACTTGGAGAAAATTATGTTTTAGTGGAAACCTCTTTAAGGCACGATCTGGCTTATTTCCGCGACATACTGAAAGAGATGATTTTGAAAGGATATAAACCTGTTGTAGCACATCCGGAGAGATATCAGGCCTGGCATGCGAAGCCGGAACGGTATGACGAGATTTATGAATTAGGAATAATTTTTCAAATAAATTTACTTTCGATTGGCGGCGCTTACGGGCACACAGAGCAAATTATGGCCGAAAGACTTATTCAGCAAGGATGGATCGGCGCGCTTGGAAGTGACCTTCACCGGATTGGCCAGTATAAGTATATTAAAGAGGCAACTGAAAATCCTTACTTCGAAAGGTTGAAGGATACAAAACTGCTTAACTATACTTTACAATCTGGATAAAATGGTATGAACAAAGGGAATGACAGTGCATTTTTTGAAGAATTTCTTAATCACTCTGACTCCCTCGACTTTCAAAAGGTTTTCAAAGTGATTCTTAGCCGCTGGTATTGGGTGGCCGGATCACTTTTCTTTTTTGGTATTTTATGCTTTTTATACCTCAAACTCACGCCACGGGAATACATTGCCGGCACCAGTCTAAAATACTCAGACAAACAATCGGAGCTTGATGAAATTTCCAGCACCAAACCTTCCTTTCTTTTCAACAACGGAAACACAGAATACCTGACAGAAAAATACAATATAAAATCACAGGAGGTTGTTGAAAATGCGTTGATTAAACTTGATAACGCATTTACATTTTACCGGTATAAAAATTTTCGGCGCGTTGATATTTATCCTGAAAAACCGTTAAAAATTAAAATTATTCATTTTGATGCTGCCAGATTTGAACCGGGCGAATTTTCGATAGAAGATCATAATCAGCTTGTATTTCAATCCGAAAAAATTCAGAAGTCTGTGCCCATTTTGCAAGGCACCAACTTTACTATCCCCGGCCTTTCATTTTTGATTGAGGAAGTAAATATTCGGGACGGACTGGACATCAAATTTGTATTCAATAATCCATCAATTCTAGCCCAGGATCTGATAAAAGATATTGAGGTGAGCGAGGTTGAAGAGCAAATGCCCGTGCTCACACTTTCCTTTAAACATACCAACAAAACTTTTGCGAAAGACTTTTTAGAAAAGCTGCTCGTCGCTTATCAGGATTATGACATCGGCCAGAAAAAGCTTTCTTCTGACCTGACCCTGCTTTTCATACGGGATCAGGTAAAAATCCATACAGCAACTTTGAAAGAAGCTGCACGGGAGCTGGAAGTTTTCAAGCAAAAAAATTCAGTATTTGACATCAGTACATCCGCGGCCGAATTATCAGAAAAAACACAGAAAATCGAGCAGCACCGAAACGAACTGGAAATTCAGAAGGCCTATATAACAATGCTGGAAAAAAATCTGGGAAATACGTTCGAATCTGTGAATTATCTCTCGATTGGCCTCGACGGAGCAACAGATACCCAGCTGATCGGCTTACTGGAACAATTTAATACGCTGATTTCCAAAAGAAAAGAACTGCTTATTAAGTATAGTACAAATGCGCCCGGTGTAAAAAACCTGGATGAAGAACTGGGGAAGTATCGAAAACAAATTCTGGATAATGTTATCCGGCAAAAGCAAAAAAACACAGGAATCATCAACATTCTGGACGCGAATATAAAATCCCTTGAAAAACGATTCAGACAGATTCCCGTATTGGAAAAAAACCTGATATACCTTCAAAGTAACTTTGAGGTTAATAAAAATATTTATTCTCTTTTGCTGAATAAAGAAATCGAATCGTCCATAGTCAGGGCAGGTATGTTACCATCTTTCAAGATCATCACATTGACGGATGCCGATAAAGTCTCCCCCAAACCCTTACAGGCCGTCACGTTATCAATTTTTACAGGTCTGCTAATAGGCTTCTCGTCCATTTTCCTTGCGCGTTATTTCAACAAAACTTTTGTGCGGATAAGCCTGATAGGTAAATCAGAAAATACAGCTTTTCTTGGGCTTATTCACCGTTTTCCCGGGAAGACAAAAAACAAACATATACCCGATCTGAGCACGCTGTCAACTGATCGCTCCATTTTTATGGAGTCCATAGGCACTTTAAGAACCCGCATCAGTTTTATCAAAATTGATGAAAATCTTCATTCTGAAAAAGGAAAACAGCTTCTGATCACTTCCGAAAAGTCCGGTGAAGGGAAAACATTTGTCTCGGTTAATCTTGCCCTGTCGCTGACCAAGATTGGCAAAAAAGTGATTATCATTGGCTGCGATTTACGAAAATCGAAACTACATCATTTCTTCGGAGATTTGAATCAGGATGGACTGAGTTTATATCTTCAAAAATCAACGCTGTCAAAGCCAATAAAAAAATCGACGATCCCAAACCTGGATTATATTCCGGCCGGTCCTCCCCCATTCAATCCTGCCGAACTGCTGCAAAAAGAAACATTTCAGGAACTCTTATCCTATTGCAGAGCAAACTATGATTATGTAATTCTGGACACGGCGCCGGTTGGACTGGTGGCAGACAATATTCCGTTACTGACCGAAAGCCATGTTGTCATCTTTATCATACGCTGGTTATTCTCTGAGCGCGAGTCTTATAAAATTCCTGCTCAGCTGGCTGATTTTTATGATGTCAAGAAAATCAATGTTGTTGTAAATGATTTTTTCCCGGATTCTCTTTATGAAGACATAACGACGGATTCGGATCGCTATGATACATATAGTTATTATCGGTATGAAGACGGTTACGAAAAAAAACAGAAGAGGGGAACATTTGATAAAATAAAAAAGAAACTCAGCGTATCTGATTGATAATGATCCACATGTCACACACTATTTATGAATTATCCAGCTTATCAACAACCCAAAATCGTTTCCGAAATTGGCTGCAATCACATGGGAGATATCCTGATTGCGAAGGAACTGATTCAGCTTGCAAAAAATTGCCGGGCAGATTATGTCAAATTTCAGAAACGTAACCCAAAAGAATTGTTAACAAAACAGCAGTATGATACGCCGCATCCCGTTGCTTATCATGCTTACGGGCCCACTTACGGGGAACATCGCGAAGAGCTGGAATTTTCGCTCCATCAGCATCTGGAATTAAAAGCTTACGCAGAATCACTCGGAATCGGATATGCTTGTTCGGTCTGGGATATGACTTCGGCGTGGGAAATGATCAGGCTGGGTCCTGATTACATAAAAGTCCCGGCTGCCAGTAACTGCCATGAACAAATGCTTGCTGTCCTGCGTGATTCCTACGCAGGAGACATTCATATTTCTGTCGGAATGACGACGTGGAAGGAAATTGAAACAATCGTTGATTTCTTTGAAGAGAAAAATCAGGCAAAAAACCGTTTGATTTTGTATTGCTGCACGTCCGGTTATCCGATCGATTTTCCTGATGTTTGTCTTCTTGAAATACGGAAATTATCATCCCATTTCGGCCATAGGGTAAAACAAATTGGCTTTTCCGGCCATCATTTGGGTATTGCCATCGATATTGCCGCCTACACCCTGGGCGCTACCTGGATCGAGCGCCACTTTACAAAAGACAGAACCTGGAAAGGCACTGATCATGCCGCGTCACTTGAAGTTCCGGGCCTGCAAAAACTCGTCAGAGATCTTCACCATACGTATCACGCCTTAGGTTTCAAACAATCCGATATATTGGAAATAGAGAAAATACAATTGGCCAAACTAAAATATCGAACGTCGTGAAGGAGATACTGGCTATTATTCCCGCGCGCGAAGGAAGTAAAGGACTTCCGGGTAAAAACATAAAATTACTGTCAGGGCATCCGCTGATTGCGTACAGTATAAGGGCAGCGATGAACACGCCTGCTATTTCCCGCACCATTGTGTCGACGGATTCTGATAAAATTGCAGAAATCGCAAGAAACTACGGGGCCGAAGTTCTATTTAAGCGGCCCGCAAAATTTGCAACAGATCTGAGCACCGATCTCGAAGTATTTACGCATGCACTGGACTGGCTGAAAACGCATGAAAAGTATGTACCCGATTTCGTTGTTCAACTGCGCCCTACCTCTCCCGTGCGATTTATCAGCGATATAGAATTTTGTGTTAATAAGCTCCAAAATTCAGAATCGGATAGTCTGAGAATTGTGACCGCTGCCTTTAATACACCATTTAAAATGTGGATAATTGAGGAAGAAAACCAACCGATGAAACCGCTTTTGGAACTGGATGCAATCGCAGAACCCTTTAATCAGCCACGACAAAATTTACCCGAGGTTTACTGGCAAACAGGTACGCTGGATGTAATCCGGACTACGGTAATCACCGGGCAAAACTCAATGTCCGGCAGTAATATCCTGCCTTTCATTATTGATCAAAAATTTGCAGTTGACATAGACGATCTGGAGAGTTTCAATCGCGCTGAGGAAATTATTCAAAAATTTGATTGCGTTAAATTTTAGCCGCGATGGAAAAGAATGCTCCAATACTGGTAATGGGTGCAGGTTCGATCGGAGAACGACATATTTCTATTTTACAAAAAATGGGATATTCCAACATTTGGGTTTTCCGACAACGAAATTTACCGTTAAGAAATATTCAGGAAAACAGTATTCAAACTTTTACAGATCTCAAACAAATCCATGCAATAAAACCCTTGGCTGCTATCATTTGTACGCCTACTTCACAACATCTGGATCAGGCAATATGCTGCGCTGAACGTGGCATTCCGATGTTACTGGAAAAACCATTGGCTAACAGATTATATGGAATTCAGCATTTAAAGGATATTGTAACAAGAAATCATGTGTACGCACAGGTAGCTTATATGCTTCGTTATCATCCATTTTTTCAAAAAATTAAGGATGATATCGTTAACAGAAAGATGGGAAATCTGATCCATATGCAAACCTACTGGGGTGAATATTTACCGGATTGGCATCCATGGGAAGATTACCGTAAATCGTATGCAGCGCAAAAAGAGCTTGGCGGAGGAGCGGCACTTACTTTAAGTCATGACATCGACCTGGTCAACTGGCTTTCCGGTTCCGAAGCGAAAAAATGGTTTATGATTAAAAATTATAATTCGGCTCTGGACATAAATGTAGAGTCCGGAGCCGACACTTCTATCATTTATCAAAACGGAATCACGGCGCACTGCCATGTCAATTTTCACGAAAGAATCCCGAAACGATCTTACCATTTTGTGTTTGAAGAAGGATCCATAGAACTGAATTATATCAAAGCGACACTAACAACATCACATTTTGAAAAAGTAACGGTCCGGCAGCTTATCGATTTTGACAGAAATCAGCTTTATGAGGCACAAATACTGCATTTTTTTGAGAATATCAACGACCATAACCGGGACGAATTAAGCTTAAAAAATCTCCGCGAATCAGAAGTTATATTATCCATATGCCTGTAACCATGCAAACAAACCGCACACATTCGTCCTTATCCATCGCAGAAAAAGTGGTTCTCATCACCGGCGCATACGGCCTGATCGGGCAAACCATTGCCGTTTCTTTTTTGGAGCAGGGTGCCTTCGTTGTTTTAGCGGATAACGACACCAATAAATATGAGGAAATATTCAATAAGGTTTCCTCTTCCTTTGCGGATGATCAGTTCCTGTTTCAGACTTTGGATATTACGGATGAGGAAAGTTGCCAAAATGCGATGAAAATGATACCCGCTAAATTCGGCAGACTCGATGTATTGATTAACAATGCCGCCATTGATGCTAAATTCGATCAGAGAAATCTGGATTCGATTGATAACAGTCGCTTTGAAAATTATCCCGCCGACCTGCTGAGCAGTGCTATCGACGTAAACCTCACCGGCACCGTGCTCATTACCCAACATGCCTGCCGTCAAATGCTTACACAGCATTCCGGCAATATTATCAATGTGGCATCAACCTATTCGCTGGTATCGCCAAACCAGAAACTTTATGATTTTGGCGATGGGAAATTGCGCTATAAACCTGTCGATTACGTAGCTTCCAAATCTTTCATTCCGAACTTTACGAGATATTTAGCAACTTTTTACGCACGTCAGGGTATTCGTTGCAACGCCATTGTTCCGCATGCAATTTTCAATAATCATGAAGAAGCCTTTGTGAAAAACTTTTCTGAATTATCTCCGCTGGGTCGTATGTGCAATCGAGAGGAGCTTATCGGGCCTTTTACATTCCTTGCCTCTGATGCTTCCTCGTACATGACCGGCTCTTTGCTAACCGTAGATGGCGGATGGACCGCCTGGTAATTTTCAAGTTCCCATCCAGCGCAAATGTTATTGAAAAGAAAATATGAAGGATGAAGATGAAAAGTGGGATCTTGAAATTGTTTCCACGACGGGTTTATTTGAAATCAACTGGCTGGAACTCTGGCAATATCGGGACCTGATTTTTTTGTTCGTAAAACGGGATCTTACGGCAACCTATAAACAGACCATTCTTGGGCCGTTATGGTTTTTTATTCAGCCAATACTGACGGCACTGATGTATGTTTTCATCTTTGGTAAAGTGGCCAACATTTCAACGGGTGGAATCCCTAAAATCCTCTTTTATCTGGGTGGTATAACGATCTGGAATTATTTTCAGGATTGCCTGATTAAAACTTCCGAGACCTTTATTACGAATCAAAATTTGTTTGGGAAAGTATATTTTCCACGACTCATCACACCACTCTCCGTGGTTTTTTCCGGTCTGATTAAATTCGGGATACAGCTTGGACTGTTCCTGGTTATCTGGCTTTATTTTATGTTTCAACCGCATCACTCATGTATTCAGCCCAATATCACACTTTTACTTCTTCCATTTTATGTTCTTCTTATGTCGGGGTTCGGTTTTAGTTTGGGGATATTAATTTCATCGCTGACCACCAAGTACCGCGACCTGCGTTTTTTAATTCAATTTGGCGTACAGTTACTTATGTATGCAACGCCGGTGGTCTACCCTCTGGCCATTGTCTCCGCACAATACCGGTGGCTGTTTCTTTTAAATCCTGCAACAAGTATCATTGAAGCTTTCAAATATTCCTTCACAGGACAAGGATTTTTCAACTACACTACACTGGCATATAGTGCAGTTTTGATGATAATCTGTCTCATTTGCAGTGTTGTGGTTTTTAATCGGGTTGAGAAAACTTTTATTGATACCATTTAAAAATGCACCATGTGACGTGCAGGATTAATGTGCAGTCTAACTAACAAAAAACACTATCCCTACCTGGTAAAATGTCCAGAAACGTTATCGAAATCGAGCAAATATCAAAACGCTACCGGCTGGATAAAATTTCCACGGGAGCCATATCGAGAGACCTTACCCGGTGGTGGACCAAAAGAGCCGGCCACACAGATCCGCTTCTGAAAATCGGGACAGAAATTCACCCCGGTAAAAAGGATGTTTGGGCGTTGAAAGATGTATCCATCAACATCAGGCAGGGCGAGGTTTGGGGACTTGTCGGCGGAAATGGCAGTGGAAAATCTACGTTGTTAAAAATACTTTCACGTATTACCAAACCATCGGGCGGCAGCATAAGAGTGAAAGGCAGAATCGCATCATTGCTTGAAGTCGGTACCGGTTTCCACCCTGATTTAACGGGTCGGGAAAATGTATTTTTAAACGGAGCCATTCTTGGAATGAGAAAAAATGAAATCCAGACCAAACTGAGCGAGATCGTTGACTTTGCAGACATAGAAAAATATCTTGACACACCGGTAAAACGCTACTCCTCTGGCATGTACGTTCGTCTGGCTTTCGCGGTAGCAGCACATCTGGAACCGGAAATATTGATTTTAGATGAAGTTCTAGCCGTTGGCGACATCGATTTTCAGAAAAAATGCCTTGCCAAAATGAAAGAGGTAAGTCAAAAACAAGGACGTACAGTAATTTTTGTAAGCCACAATATGGACTCGGTTAAAACGCTTTGCACACAGGCGGTTTTACTTAAAAATGGACAAGTGTACGGACAGGGAAATCCGGATCAGATTACGGATATCTATTTGGCTGGGGACTAAAACCGCGTCATTAACACACACTTAATAAACTGATCGTTACAATGAAAATAGGTATACTTGCTCAATACCTTGATACACGTCCTGACGTGAAGGATATGCTCAATGCCATCAGTCGGGAGCATCAGGTTATTTTGTTTATCCGGGCATCAGAAACCCATAAGATTCAGCACTTATTAAATCCCGCTATCACCCTTATTTCTATTCCTGCTTTTAACATTATATCAGCCGCTTTATCTCTGATCTGGCAGTGTCTGTATTTGCTTTTTGGAAAAATTCCTGAAAGCAAATACAATTATTTCATGACCGAGCATATCAAATTATTAAATCCGAATTTGAATAAAAGTCTGAAATTCATCCAAACAGTTCTCCTGAAAATCAGCCGGTTCACGCCTTCACTTTTGGATTATGACAACTACCTTAGCCGTTTAAATCTCATCAAAACACCGTTAGCGATCCCAAAAGAAATTGACGTTTTCCTGTGTTATTCCGAGATCTGCCATGACTGGGCATTTGCAAAAATCCTCAAAGAACAAAAGCCCGTATGGATATATGTTTACAGCTGGGATCATCCTTGTAAAATGAAGACCTTTTCAAAAAAAGCTAAGTATCTGGTATGGCATGAAGGGATTAAAAACGACCTGATTACACTTCAAAAAATAAATGCGGAACAAATTCATATACTTGGAGCCACACAGTTTTCTTATGTTTATGATTTTTTAAATGCTCAGCATAATGACTCCAATCCATTTGGTTTTTCTTACATCTATCTCGGTTGTGCTACGGGTTATGATGCCTTAGCAGCGCAGGAAAGTCATTACTGTGCACAAATTGCACATCAGTTGTTCAGGATACTGCCAACCTGGAAACTCGTTTTAAAACCTTATCCATTTTTAAAAAATCAGGAAATCTATTCCCCGTTAAAAGATTTACCAAACGTAATTTTTGATACTTCTACGTCTTCCAATCAAGAAAATAACAACGATGACAAATTCCTGAAAATAAAGCATGCCAAGGCTTTTTTCCATTTTGGTACAACCATGGGTTATGAAGCCGGCTACTTTAAAACACCCTCTTTTCTCATTGATCTGGCAGATCCTCAAAAACACAATTTACTGCATGGATTTGTTCATCAATATCAAAATGATAAATATCTAAATAATGGCAGCGAATATAATACGATCAAAAATCAGGTGGAGTTAATCGAAGTTCTGAAAAACTTGTCGGCAAATGCTCCTGAAAAACAATATTCAAATCATGTTTTGCAGCAAGCCATGCCATTATACCCTCTTCAAACCCTGGCAGAAAAACTGATCTCGCTGGTTGATGTGAAAACTCAGAAACTGAAATCAGTATGAAACTTATCGAATCGCCGTTACTGCCTCTCGTTTCGCAATCGGCATTTCATAAACGCCTGGCGTTGCGTGTTTTAAATGAGATTAGACTTTTTTATCGGAAAAATGTTCGTAGAAAAATACTGAATATCCTGCCGGTTTATAAGATAAAAGATAACACCCAACCGCCTGTTCACATACTTGTCTGCAAAAGAGATTTTGAAATGGCACTCATTTCGGCACTGATGGTAAACCATTTGGGAAAGAAAGGGCATATTTTTATTTTTCATGATGATGGTTCCTTGAATGATGAAATGGCCAGGTTTTTCATGAATCATTTCCCGGGTTGTACAATGATCCGAAAAGCGATAGCTGACAGACATGCAGAAAAAATACTTCGCGGCTATCCGGGAATTCGGGACTTTCGGAACAAGCAGGTGATGGCGCTGAAATTAATTGACGTATCATTATGGAGCCAGAATAAGCGGATCGGTTATATGGATTCGGATGTCTTATTTTTCCAATATCCGCTGGAATATTTTGAGTTACTTACGAGTTCGGATACCAACTTTTTTAACCGTGACTTAACGGATGCCTATATAACGAACCGTCGGGCATTGAATGAGGCATTTAGTCTTTCGATTCCCTCCTGTATCAATGCGGGATTGTGGATTATGAATAAAGAAACCCTGAATTTTGAACTGATCGAATCCTGGCTGAGACAACCGCTTTTAAAAAATCGACTCCATGATTATCGTCTGGAACAGACATTAACAGCCATGCTTGCCGGGATTTCCAGGAATAAAGTAAAACACCTCCCTTCTGGTTATGATGTAAGTTTTGAAAAGAATCCGGCAGCAAGCATCAGCAAACATTATGTCGGACGCATTCGATATGGCTACGAACTGGAAGGTCTTAGGTATCTGATGGATAAAAGAATGGTTTAAAATCCAGCGAAGTGACACACACATACTACAACAAAATTTTATTTTTACCCGATGCCGGACCAAAAAATCCATTCCAGCATCAAATGATCGCGCTCCTGAGACAACATGGCTTGAAAGTAAGCGTTGGACCAAAAAATAAATTATTCAGCATTTATAAAGGTGTTCATCTCTCGCAACCGGAGCTTGTCTATTTTGACTGGATTCACAGTTTTATTCTGGGAAAAAGCCTGATCGCAAGTTTAATAAAATCGCTCGTTTTCGTAACGGAGATTATTTATGTCACCCAGATCCGGAAAATTCCAATTATTCACACGGCTCATAATCTGGAAAATCACGCTAAAAGGAAACTTTGGTTCGAAAGGATTATTTATGGTTTTTTTCTAAACCGCTGTCACAAAATTCGCGTGTATTCTGAAGCAGTCAAAAAGAACCTGGTCGAAAAGTTCAGGCTTAACAGTAACAGCGTGCATATTATCCAGGATATCCCGTATCACCATTATTATCCAAATCATACCACCAGAAAGGAAAGCAGGATACCTTTCGCAATACCTGCGGATGCTGTTTTGTTCCTGTTTTTTGGCCGTATCCAGCCATATAAGGGACTGGAAAATCTGATTCATTCATTTTTACAAATAGCGGCATCGAATAATTATTTGATAATTGCAGGAGAAGCTATCGATGAAAAATATCTGTTGGAATTACGAAAGTTAACCCAGTTTCACACGCGAATTACCTGGCATCACGGATTTATCGACATGAATGATGTCCAATATTTTTTTCATGCAGCGGACGCTATCGTTTTGCCTTTTACCAAATCTGATCATTCCGGAACGGTTGATCTTGCATTATCTTTTGCCAAGGCAGTGATTACATTAAAGACAGAAGCTATCCAAAAATTACTGGCACATCAGGAATTTCTCCTGTTTGGAACTCCCCACGAATTGCTTTCCTGCCTTACAAAAGCCACAAAAATCGATCTTGGCGATGTTGGTAAACAGAACTTTAAAATAGCCAATGAGACCAATTATGCAGATTTATTAACCCTGTTTCAGAAAGAATAACGGAAGCGCCATGAAAATACTTTTCTGCACCAATACATTTGAAAACGTACGGAATGGCCCGGCAAAATTCGCCAGCTATTTACTGGAAATGAACAGGTTATTTCAAAATGTGGAAATAAGGATTTTAACAGAAGATATTTCAGATCATTCTGCGAGTCAGTACCGGGATCGTATTTACAAACTTGACCTGAAATTAGGCCGCTTCACCAAACCATGGGGTTTTGCCTATCGGATGTTTCCGTATTACAAAGCTTGTCTCGCGGTAAAGTCCACTTTTGCTTACGATATTGTAGTTTTCAATAATGCCATAACGGGCATCTGGTCATCCATTTTTCTAGGCACGCCTGTCATTGGTATGATCAATGATGATAACAGTTTGTCAATCCGATGGAAAAATTTCAGTTATACTCAAAAGTGGTTTCGTCATTTCATCTTCAAATACCTCGAAAAACTTGCTTGTCTGACAGAAACCGGCATTCTCGTTAATTCCAGGTTTCTGCTGGATCAGGTTTCAAAAAATTATAAAATCAGACCTGAAAAACTGCACATTTTACACAAGGCCGTAAAAACGGATACTTTTCCATCCAATAAATCAGTAGATTTTCAGTGGCCGGTTAAAATACTTTTTGTTAAATCTGACTTTATAAGAGGAGGTTTGTTCGACCTGATTTCAGCACTTGGCTTATTAAAAAACTATGATTTTGAATTACAGATCGTCGGTCCGGAAGAGACGCACAAGCAGGAAATTCTGAATAGCAATAAGTATTCAAATCTTACGATCACTTTCATCGGCCCTGCCTCTCCGGAGATTGTGAAAAACCGGATGTTAAACAACGATCTTTTCATCGTTCCATCCCGTCAGGAAGCACTTGGCGTGGCCAATCTGGAAGCACTTGCCCACGGCCTTACCGTGATTTCCACCAATACAGGCGGCATTCCTGAGGCTTTGAATTTTGGTGCTAACGGCTGGATGGCAAATCCCGGAAAACCGAACGAACTAGCCCAGCTCATACAACAGGTGATTGAGGATCCGGAAGAAAGATTGATAAAGCAAAAAAATGGCTTTGATTATGTCAGGAAGAATTTTTCCACCGAAAAGGTACTGAATAATTTCCTGGAAATTCTTAATCGTCATGTGCCATGAAACTGATCTTTATTTCAAATAACTGGGCCGATGCCCATCAGCAAACACGGCTGAATTCTCTGCTGGACTATGGGATTTCGGTTGAATGTCTTGCCGTTTACAGACATTATTATCCAGTTCATTCCCGCATTTGCCCGATCATTCTTGGAGAAATAGAGCATGGTTTTTACAAAAGGCGTATCAAAATTTATGCACAGCTATTTTATAATTTAAGAATGCGGGCCAAAACTCTTGATAAAATTTACACTTACGGGTTCGACCTGGTTTTAATTGTCTTGCTCTTTAAAATTCTTTCAGGGAGAAAAGTAGAAATCATATATGAGATTCCTGATATCAGGGAATTATTTTTTTCGGAAAGTTTTACCGGAAAACTTATCCGACGTATTGAAAAGCTGGTAATTCCCCGCCTGGATCTGCTCATTGTAACTTCCCCCGAATTTGTGTCAGAATATCTTATCGGTCTTCGTAAAATACGGATCAGAAGTTATCTGGTGATCGAAAATAAAGTGCACGCCAGCGAGACACCAACAGCATTTGAATTAAAAGAAGAAAAAAATGACAGGATTAAAATCGGTTATTTTGGCGTGTTGAGATGCGCCGCTTCACTGCATTGTCTTATTAAGCTTGCCGAAACCAATCAGTTTGAAATCATTCTCAGAGGAATTTTCATGCCTGCAACAGGCCACTTTGAAACCAGAATCAAACATCTGGCAAATATTAAATATCTGGGCCCATACAGAGTCCCGGAGGATTTAGCGCAAATATATCATGAAGCCGATGTGATCTGGGCAGCTTACCCCTTTTCAGATACCAAACTGGGAAACCACCGCTGGGCGAGAACAAACCGGTTCTATGAAAGTCTTTTTTTCAGACGTCCCATGATTGTTCAAAAAGGATCCACTGATGCGGGCAATGCGCAGATCATTGGAAATTTTGCTATTGAAATAGACTTAAAAAATGAGTTTGGAGTAATCAGCCATCTCTGCTCCATGCTGAATATTGAATATCTCAAATCAATAAAACATGCGATGCATTCCATTCCTGAAAGTCATTACCAGATCACCGATGAATATCAAACACTTCTAAAATGGCTTCATCAAAAGAATTTGTAACACGCAGAATTGGAAAAAATATCATTTTTCCGATAGCGCTTTTTTTGTTTCTCACCATCGGGAATTATTCCTTTTTCCGGTACTCTTTTTCCGGCAAGGAATATACTTCCCTTTTGCTTCAGTCAATTTCTAACATCCGGTTAATCATTCCGTTATGGATCGTTTCTTATTGTCTCTGGTTCAATTTCAGCATGACCATCAAAATAATAAAAGAGCATATTGACATTCTTTTTCTTGGTCTGAGCTGGCTGATTTCTTGCCTTTTAAGCATGGATGCCATCAGTTATTTGCTCTATGGCTTATGGTCTTTTTTCTCGCTGATCTCAATTCTGCTTTTCGTTTGTTATTCAGCGGTAATCTCATCTACTTCAAAAATCTTCTTATACAGGATAATACACACTTTATGGATTGGAAATTTCATCATTCTTATGCTGGATATCATCAGTATACTTACGACCAAGCCGTACAATGGCATGTACCAAATTATTTTTTCTTCCAATACCTTTTGGGCATACCCGACACTTATTATCGGAATTTTATCATTAGTAAAAATAAGACTGACAACCGATCAGCTTTTAAAAAAGCTGTATTACCTCTGTATTCTCGCAATTTCCCTCTTTGCAATTTATTTTTCGGCCCGTCGCAGCCCGCTGTTTTCATTGATTTTGTCAACCATTCTGTATTTTATACCGTCTCGCCTTCCGAACCTTTTACTCGCTCTTTGTATATTGATAATGTCTTACACGCTGGTAAATTCACCAACTGGCGATCGCCTCACTGAATCTCTCCCGGATTCTTACATGAAATATCGTCTTCAAAGAATGCTCGGCATGGTTAAGGGTCAACAAGAAACGTCTTATACGGAGAGACAAAAAATATGGAAAATGTATCTTGAACGGTTTTACAAAAAGCCTGTGATGGGCGAAGGCCTCGCCTCTATGCAGCGTATCATGGCTACGAAGGAAAGCAAAAAGAAAGATTTTTCAGCGCACAACACGTTCATTGGATTACTTGCCGAGACCGGGCTGCTGGGCTCACTGCTAATGCTGATTGTCGTTTCCAGGAGTATATTTCAAACTTTGCGACTAGCGAATAACGCATGGCTGCGGATTTATATTCTTCTCTTTATACCAACAATTCTGATAAACTGGGTGGAGTATAACCTGATTCCCGGGCAGATATTTTTTCTCTACACCATGATTATATGGATTCTGCCGAGAGGACTTCATTATGTAAAAAATAATTTCAAAACCCCCTAAAAAAACAAAGACATGAAAAAATTTCATGCCCTGTTTCACACTATACACACACTATATTTTTAATATCTTTTTAGATCAAGTCAGAATAATTGAGTTATATTTTCCAGACACAAAATAACACATTTATGTTATGAGAAAAAAACTTTCGATTACGATTTTATTTATATTACTACGAAAACAGCGAAATAATTATACAAAAGGTTAACGAGATTCAAAAATACTTTATTGCAATTAAAAAATAAACGTTCACCTGGTTACATTCACGCACCAAAATTCATAATCTGAATCGCAAAATCATTTTTAAAGACAATAACGCTGATTAGACTGGTAACACGCACGTACTGAAAGTACTACTTATACGCCACAACATCATTTTTATCAATATAGTTGCATGAAAGCACGAGTTTTCTCACGGTAAAAAAAACTGAGAATTGCAGGTGATGGATAGCCCCTTGTATCGCGTATTTCTCTTCTTTTTGCTATTTTCATGGTTATGATATTGTTTTGATTCGTGCTGACGGTCATCGGTCTGGCAGAAAATGTTCGAATCCTGATGTGCTTCCCTAGGTACCCTCGATATCTGTCAGGATTGATTTTGCGGCCGAAATTGAAGATTTTTCAAATAATCATCCGTCAAATAAAATTTTAGCGCTGTCTTTTTTGTTGATGGTAGTGTTACAAAGGTATTTCATTTCGAAATTCCGATAGGATATGCTTATTTCGCAATGGTATTATCGCTTATGGTTGCGTTATTGAATATGAAACTTGATAAAAAAGTGATTATCCGGCGTAATTTCGTCTATTTGCTATAAGACGATATCATTTTTTTATTTCCCGATATTAATTGATAAAAATATAAGGAATGCGCATTAATCCCGAAACGGTCGACAGGATCAAACAAACCGCTGACATTGTGGAAGTGGTAGGGGATTTTGTGTCTCTTAAAAAGAAAGGGGCTAATTATTCTGCCTGTTGTCCTTTTCACAATGAAAAATCTCCTTCCTTCAACGTTAATCCGGTTCGCCAGATATTTAAATGTTTTGGGTGCGGAGCGGCCGGCGACGCTATTAAGTTCGTCATGGATATTGACGGCGTTGGCTATGGCGAGGCGTTACGTTACCTGGCCAATAAATACCAGATTGAGATTCAGGAAGAAGAAGTTACAGATGAAGAAGCACTGCGCCAGAACACGCGCGACAGCTTGTACATTATCCTCAATTTTGCTAAAAACTTTTATCAGCAGCAACTGCACGAAACTGACGAAGGACAATCCGTAGGTTTGAGTTATTTCCGTGAACGGGGATTTACAACGGATATTCAAAAGAAATTCGAGCTCGGATACAGCACCGATACCTGGGACGCCCTTACCAAAGAAGCGCTTCAAAAAGGATATACGGCTGATATTCTCACCAAAGCCGGACTGCTTATTCACAAAGAAGGAAGCCAGACAGCGGGATATGACCGTTTTCGCGGACGGGTTATTTTCCCTATCCACAATGTAGCGGGCAAGGTGATCGCTTTTGGAGCCAGGATTTTAAAAACGGATAAATCACAGCCAAAATATCTCAATTCTCCTGAAACGGAGGTTTATCATAAAAGTGATATCCTGTATGGAATTTATCAGGCAAAAAATGCCATCCGTAATTTAGAAGCCTGTTATCTGGTGGAAGGATACACGGATGTAGTGTCCCTGCACCAGGCTGGAATTGAGAATGTGGTGGCCTCATCAGGCACATCGCTTACGACCGAACAAATCCGCTTGATTGGAAGATTTACACCCAACATTACCATTTTATACGATGGTGACATGGCGGGTATTAAAGCAGCTTTACGCGGTCTGGATCTTGTTTTGGAAGAAGGACTGAATGTCAGTATTGTACTTTTCCCGGATGGTGAGGATCCTGACAGTTACGTAAGAAGAGTTGGCGCGGAAGCATTTAAAGAATATTTAAAGAAGGCGTCACGCGACTTTATAACGTTTAAAACTGAGACTCTACTGCAAGACGCCGGCAATGATCCGTTCCGTCTGGCAGCGGTTATCGGAGAAGTCGTCAACAGCATCATTAAAATACCAGATGCCATAAAACGCCAGGTGTTCTTTCACCGGACATCAGAAATGATGAAAGTCGATGAACAAATGCTTATTTCTGAGGGGAACAAGCTTCTTAGAAAACTTCATTCGCAGCCCAAACCACAGGAACGTGGCAACCGGTCATCTGGTTTTTCTCCGCAAGGGCCTCAGGATATTCCATTTTCTGATGATGGCCCGCCTCCGGATTTCTTCGAGTCGGAATCGGGTGCGCCTGCCGCAACGGAAGAAGACGAGCAAACCCAGCGTACAAAGTTATACTACCAGGAGGAAGCATTTATCCGTTTGCTGGTATTATTTGGGGCAAACGAGCTGGAACCTTCCATAACCGTTTGCGCTTATGTACTGGGTGAAATTCAAGGTATTGATTTTAAAGATCCCGTATTCAATCACCTGCTTACCTTGTTCAGGGAAAATTACAGTCGGCAGAACGTATTACAAACCGATTATTTTCAAAATCATCACGAAACCGAAATACGAAATCTTACGATCGGCTGGCTGACTAACAAATATGAATTAAGTCCCTTGTGGACAGAGAAATTTGAGATTATCGTGCCGTCAGAACTGGACGTTCTGGACAAAAGCAGCTACAATAATATTCTCCGTTTGAAAAAAGCATTCATTGAAGAGAAGATGAGAAATTGTATGGATGATCTGAAAAAAGCAACGACGGAAGAAGATGAAAACGCGATCATGAATGAATACATTTTCTATAAAGGCATCAGCATGGCCGCGGCGAAAGAGTTGGGGAGCGTAATCGGATAAAGAACTATGCTCGATTTCCGTCTTAAAGTATTTTACACCGTTGCTCAAACGCTTAACTTCAACAGAGCGGCGGAGCAGTTGAATATTAGCCAGCCAGCTGTGACAAAACATATTAAAGAGTTAGAGCAAAGTTACAATACGACGCTTTTCGACCGGGCGAAAAAAAGAATTGTACTGACAAGATCGGGCGAGGTTCTATTGCAGCACGCGCATCTGATTTTTGAACAATATCAGAAACTGGATTTCGATCTTAACTTATTACAAAACAAAACCGAAGGCATTTTGCACATTGGAGCCAGTACTACGATTGCGCAATATGTCATTCCCTCCTATCTGGCTCACTTCCACAAGCGTTTTCCTGAAATAAAAATAGAACTCACAATGGCCAATTCTCTCGTCATTGAGCAAATGCTGGTCGAAAAAAAAATTGAACTCGGCCTTGTAGAGGGAACAACGCATAATACAGATCTTAAATATGCCCCCTTTCTGAAAGACGAAATTGTGCTCGTTTGCGGATCAAAAAACAATCTGGTAAAAAAGCGGACGATTACACAGAAAGAATTGGCAAAACTCCCCCTGCTAACGAGAGAAAGCGGTTCGGGGACCTCGGACATTATTGAAGAATATCTGCAGAAAAGTGCAGTCGATACCAAAAACCTGACCATCCATATGCAGCTCGGCAGCACTGAAAGTATCAAGAATTACCTGTTCTGCTCGGATACTTTTGCTTTTCTGTCGATTTACAGCGTGCAGCAAGACTTAACTGACGACCGTCTTACTATCATTGATGTGGACGGAATTGATATCACCCGTACTTTTTCCTTCGTACATCGCCAGGGACAACCTTCGCCATTGTCAAAGCTTTTCATGCATTTTACAAAACTAAAACGATAACTTTTAGTTATCAAACCACACTTTTTTTGATATATTAAGCTCCGCTTCATTGTATATTTTTGCTTATTCTTTTAGCGAAAATACTTATGGAAGCTACACACAGACATCAATCTATACATTCTAAGCACCTGTTCTTCGGGCTTGTATTTCTTGCCTGCTTTTTACCTTTTATAGATGCGCCAATCGCCTTATTATTGGGATTTATTAGTACGCGGTTTTTTGGACATCCTTTTGCAAGTCTTAACCATAAAATTGCCCAATGGCTTTTGAAAATTTCCGTAGTCGGTTTAGGCTTTGGAATGAATGTTTCCCAGGCTATGGAAGCAGGAAAAGAAGGCTTTTTATTTACACTATTTTCGATAATGTTGACGCTTTCCGGTGGATTATGGTTAGGAAAAAAGCTCGGAATTGAAGCAAAAAGTTCTTTTCTGATTACGGCAGGTACAGCCATTTGCGGCGGGAGCGCCATTGCGGCTTTATCTCCTCTGGTCAAGGCTAATGAAAAACAGATCGGTGCAGCTCTGGGTGTTGTTTTTGTTCTAAATTCTCTCGCACTCTTCATTTTCCCGGTTTTGGGTCATTTCCTTCACATGACACAGCATGAATTTGGTGTTTGGAGCGCAGTTGCCATTCACGACACCAGCTCGGTGGTGGGCGCCTCTGCCCGATATGGAGCAGAAGCGTTGCAGACAGCCACGACGATTAAACTGGAAAGAGCGCTTTGGATCATTCCGTTATCCTTTGTAACCATGCTCTTTAACCGGAATAATGGATCCAAAATTCAATTTCCATTTTTCATCTTGTTTTTTGTCGCTGCCATGTTAATAAGCAGTTATTATTCTGAATATCAATCGCTGTATTCTGACATCATTTTTGTCTCGAAAAAATTTCTTGTCTTGACGCTTTTTCTGATTGGAGCCGGACTTGACGTAGATACGATCAAATCAGTGGGTATAAAACCATTTTTACAAGGTATTTTATTGTGGATTTTCATTTCAGCAACATCCCTTTTAGCTATCCTGTTTTTAGTATAAAGTGCCAAAAGGATCCTGAATTGTTTGATTAAAAAAATTTAAAGTGTTAACTTTTAGATCCTTATCCCCACTTCACAATGAAATACAATATGAAAATATCACTTTTGATACTTGTATCATTCTTTACATTGACAAGCTGTTCCTCTTCTTATAAAATACTAAAACCCGAAAAAGAAACCAATTTCAGGCTGACCGACTATACGACCTTTGGCTTTTATGAGATTGAGGCCGCAGGAGATACTGTTTCAGAAACATTTAGCCAAAACCTGGCCGTAATCAAAGAAGGAATAGCAAGAAATCTGGAACAAAAAGGGCTTAGTCAGGCACAGGACCCTGCCTTGAAAATAAATATTGCCCTTTCAGTAAAAGAAAAAATTCAGACGCGACAGACGAATTTCCAAAATGATGGTCGTCCGCTGTATATGGGCCAGCGCAGATATTCCTGGAAAAGCAAAGAAGTCGAAGTTGGAAAATACAAAGAAGGCACTATGCTGATCGATCTTGTGGATGCCTCAACCAATAAACTTGTCTGGAAAGGCGGTGGAGAGGGGATTTTGCCCGAAAAAGAAACAGAATTTATTAAAAAAATAAACTAAGTAATTGATCAGATATTTAGCTCGGTTTCTAACCCATAAAGCACAAAAGCCGACTCACAACTGAGCCGGCTCTATATATTAAATTTCGGATTTATTAAGCGTTGTTGATAACACTTCTCACTTTTTCGTTCACATTTTCTGCCGCGTATTCAGCCTTACTTTTTGCCGAATTCACATTTTTCAAGAAACCGTCTTTCAATTTGTCAGCAAGAACAGACAGCTCTTCCAGACTCTTTTCATACGTATCTTTTGCTGTGCCACCTAAATCACTTGCTTTGGTTTTAACGGTACCGCTAAAATCATTTGCTTTACTTTTAATCAGCTTACGCGTATCTTTCCCTTTTTTAGGAGCAACTAACAAACCAATGGCAACACCTGTAAGCAAAGCACCTACCGTTCCGATCAGAAATTTTTGATTCTTGTTCATACCAAATTCTTATTTTGTGTGATGTAAAATAGATAGTCAACCAAATTTAACAAATACCGTGCCAAATCAATCTATTAACGCCCTTTTTATTCTTAAACGTATATTTCCCCTGTCGTTTCTGACAATTTTGCTCTTATCCTTTACTTCGGCTTACAGTCAATGGGATATATTAGACGTCAATACTAAAATCAATATGCGTGGTGTACACACCATTACACCCACAATATGTTGGATTGGAGGCTCAAATGGCACTGTTTTACGTACAACCAATGGCGGTAAGACCTGGTCTACCTTCAAAATCCCGGGCGCTGACTCACTTGATTTTCGTGATATTCATGCATTTGGGAAGGAAACGGCCATTGCCATGAGTGCCGGACCAGCAGAGCTCGAAAAAGGTAAAATTTACCGTACTGATAACGGCGGAGAAACATGGAGCCTTGTGTACCAAACTACACAAAACGGGGTATTTCTGGATGGTATCGACTTTTGGAATAAAAACCAGGGAATATGCCTTGGAGACCCTATAAACGGACGATTATTTATTCTGACTACCGATGACGGAGGCAAAAGCTGGCAGGAATTACCGATGGAAAACCGTCCGGAGGCTCAGCCAGGAGAAGCCAGCTTTGCAGCTAGTGGAACATCAATAATCACTGCTGGGAAAGACAGAGCTTACATCGGCACTGGTGGTGGAAAAATGGCGCGCGTATTCCGTTCGGAAGACATGGGCCGTCACTGGCAAGTTTCGGAAACGCCTATGCCCGCCGGTACAACCAGTGGCATTTTTGGCCTGCACTTCTGGTCAAAAAAGAATGGTATTGCCGTGGGTGGAGATTATAAAAATACAAGCGATACCACCAGAAATGTTCTTTTAACGGATGACGGCGGTATTACCTGGAAATTTGGGGCAAGCACAAAGCCACTGGGACTAAAAGAAGCCGTTGCGCTTTATCATAAAAGGTACTCAACCTGGAACGGCGATTCACAAATCCGTTCGGATGATTTTGCGCTGGTCGCTGTTGGCCCATCAGGAAGCAGCTCTTCAACGAAACAGGGGAAATTGTGGCAGTCTATTGGAAATGAGCCTTTTCATGCAGTAAGTTTCGCAGGGAATGTTGGTTATGCGGTAGGAGGAAAAGGCCTTATTGCAAAAATTGAAAAAGTTTCAATGAAGAAGAAACGGAGAAAACTGGTGTTTGTGAAACAAGATTAGCATTTTCAATAAATATACCGGCGTTTTGATGCCGGTATATTTATTGAAGAATTTTATATCCGATCAATCAGCTCTTTCACTTTCCTGACCTCCCGGCCCATCAGATGATCGGCAATCGCTGCTGCATGATCTCTGCCATTTTCGATAAAAATTTTCTCCGTAAATACACCCGCCATAACGGTACCGCACAAATACAAGCCGGGAATATTGGTTTCAAAAGTTTCAGGATCGAACGTCGGAACCTTTGTAACCGGATCCAGCACAATTCCACAGCGGAATAGCAGGTGCTCATCCGGAAGATAACCCACCAGCAGAAAAACAAAATCGGCCGGCATCCATTCGGTTTCACCCGTTTCTATATTTTCTATCAGAATCCGTCCGGGTTCGATTGCTTTGGTAATACTGTTAAAACGCGTGTGAATTTTACCTTCCTTCACCCGGTTTTTCACATCAGGCACGAGCCAGTATTTTACTTTGGTCCTGAAATCGGCCTCCTTATGTACAATCGTAACATGCGCATCGTGACGATACAATTCAAGTGCAGCTTCCACAGATGAATTTGAACCACCCACCAGCACCACATTGGTATAGGAATACTTGAATGGTTCATCGTAATAATGAGACACATGCGGAAGATTTTCGCCCGGCACATCCAGCATACGCGGTACATCAAAATAACCTGTCGCCAGTACCACATTCCTTGACTGAAAAACCTGACCGTCGCTTGCATAAACGAAAAATGTACCGTCAGCCTGCTTTTCGGTCCGTATTACATCCACGAAAAGTTTGAAATTAAGTTTAAAATAACCGGCTACTTTTCGGTAATACTGCAAAGCTTCATTCCGGTTCGCCTTCACTTCTGAAATCGCAAAAGGAAGTCCGCCTATCTCAATATTTTCAGCCGTAGAAAAAAACCGCATCCGTCTGGGATAGCGGCGAATCGATTCTGTTATGTTTCCTTTTTCAAGAATTAAATGATCAAGGCCATTCTTTGTAGCTTCAATAGCCATTGCCAGTCCGCAAGGTCCTCCGCCAATAATGATAACATCGTGAATATGCATGATTCTCTGTTACTAAGTCTGATGTGGTGATAATCGCGCAAATTTTGCCCGAATAATCAAAATTAAGATACAAATCGGGAAAAGCTTTACAATTTTGAGTATTCCCAACCCTACCTGCTTAACTGTTAATTTAAAACATTGGTTTCTGAACTTTGTAAATTGACTGACTGTTAAAAATACCTGTGGCTAATCTTTCTTTTTCCATTGATAAACACAAATCAAAATTTCTCAAAAGACCTCAATGACTGGGGGAAACGGAAAATTCCGTTTGTTTTTCTTATTGACTTTTTATTAAAAAAACCGGTCGCCTGGCGTCTGAATGATATCAATCCGGCAGAAATACTTTTTGATTTTAACGGATTCAATAACGTTGCAACCCATGTTGAATCCAACCCGTTAAGCGATTTTTATTTTCAAAAAAATCCTGTCCCTTTTGATACTTATCAGGAAAAATTCAATCACGTAGTAAAAAATTTAAAGGCAGGAAATTCCTTTTTGGTTAACCTGTCTGTTCCTACCCCGATTGAAACAAACCTGGATTTAAACGATATTTTCCGTTACAGCAAAGCGCCGTATCGTTTTTGGGCAAAAGATCAGTTTGTCTGTTTTTCCCCTGAAATTTTCATCAAGATCAAGGATAAAAAAATATCTTCCTTTCCCATGAAGGGTACCATCGACGCTTCTTTTCCAAATGCTGAAAAGGTAATTCTTTCCGATCCCAAGGAAGCTGCCGAACATGCAACGATTGTTGACCTAATCAGGAATGACATCAGTATTGTGGCCGATAAAGTGTGGGTAGAACGCTACCGTTACATCGAACCGGTACAAACACACCAGAAAACACTTTTGCAGGTCAGTTCTGAAATAGCAGGGCTATTGCCCGGAAATTTTGACGGAGAATACGGCGACTTATTATTAAAATTACTTCCGGCCGGATCCATCAGCGGTGCTCCAAAACCGAGCACTTTGCAGATCATCGCCGATACGGAAGGTTACGAGCGCGGATATTATACCGGTGTTATGGGCTATTTTGATGGTAACAATTTCGAAAGTGCTGTCATGATACGCTACATTGAAAAGCAGGAGGGAAAACTGGTTTTTAAAAGTGGCGGCGGAATCACGGCCAGAAGCGACGCACAAAGCGAGTATCAGGAATTAATCGATAAAGTTTATTTACCCTTTGCCCATGTCCCAGCCGCTGTGCTTTGAAACGATTTGCGTTAAAAACCGGCAGTTAATCAATCTGCCTTATCATGAAGCCCGGCTGAACAAAACCAGAAGGGCATTGTATGGTCTTGATGAAGTATGGAAACTGTCGGAGTTAATTACCATTCCGGATTTCGTGACCGAAGCGCCTCACAAATGCCGGTTGGCCTATGCCGAAAATGTAGATCATATCAAATGGGAACCCTATCAATCGCGTAGTATCAGAACAATTAAGAAAGTTTATGATAATGAAATTGATTATGCCTATAAATACAATGACAGAGCACGCCTGAACTTTCTTTACGAACAGCGGGGAAACGCCGACGAAATCCTGATCGTCAAAAACGGTATGGTCAGCGATACCAATTTTTGTAACGTAGCGTTTTTAAAAAACGGCCAATGGTACACACCGAACACGCCTTTGTTACCTGGAACGCAAAGAGCCTTTCTGCTGGATTCGGGAATGATAGCGGAAGCTAAAATTTCTGAAAAAGAGATTAACAATTTCAGTCATATCAAGTTGTTTAATGCGATGGTAAACTGGGAAAACGCACCGGAACTGCTGATTCAAAATATTCTTTAAAATTATAAAGTATTATAACTCCTGCTACCAAAAGTGTAAATTTGAGTAAAGGTTGTTGCTTGTTTCTATATGATTATTAGGTAAGAAACTGATATTTAATAGGATTGCGCTGACCAATAAACCAAATCGAAAAGTTTACTTTTTTATCCTATCCAAAAAGAACATATTTTCTAAATTGACTTCTTTGGCACAGGAAAACATTCAAAAAAGCTTGGAGGTCAGATATGTAAAGTTGCCAGAGTAACGTTTCCTTCATCTTAAAACCCTGAATTATTTTTGTAATTTTGAATGATAAACAACTTGATCAACATGAAAGCTAAGTTATCTTCTTGTAAGACCAGTTTGTTTAAAACACATACTTCACATTCTGAGGAAATATTAGCATCGGGAGGAGCTACTGCTTTTGGTAGCAAAACGGGAAAAAGTAACGAAACACTGATAAATGCACTTAAAATGCTGAACCCGCCGAACCATTTACAGCAGCGGAATGGGAAAATTTAATAGCTCAGCTTGATGATACCAAATAATGAATCAATTCTGAGAACTTACCAATTTACGTTTCTGTTGTTTCAGAAGCAGAAATTAAATCCATAACATTGCAAAACAACTGGGGAATTAAGAGAAAGAATTTACTTGATCTCTTTTTAGATCAGGTAAATATTGTCGACATCAGTAATTTTAATGTTGATATTTACACCGAAATTGATGCATATTCACAAATACCTAATCCTGCATTTAAAACCTATCCTTTTGCTACACCAAGAAATATGGGAAAAAATGATCTTTGGATTGCTTCCCTTGCTGCACTTTTAGGACTTCAGCTTATTACTACTTATTCTGACTTTGATTATTTGAATAATGTTTTTTTGATGTTAGAAAAATTGATCAAAAGGATCTTTTGCCATTTTTTAAAAGTAAATAAACCAGATTTTGCCAATGACCTCCCTTTTTGAGGACGAAATCACCCTTTTTGCCGATTTGATCCTTCCGGTTCCTGTCCCAAGACTCTTTACATACCGGGTTCCAAGAACGATGTCCGAAATGATAAAGGTAGGAGCACGTGTAATCGTTCAGTTTGGGAAAAACCGGGTTATAACAGCCGTAGTGGCCAATATTCATTCCAATCCGCCATCGCAATATCAGGCAAAATACATTCTCGAATTACTGGACGATGAACCGATTGTCACAACAAAACAGCTGGAACTTTTTAACTGGATTTCGGAATATTATCTGTGTAATATCGGAGAAGTGATGAATGTTGCGCTTCCGTCAGGCTTGAAAATTACCAGCCAATCGAGAATACAGCATAATCCGGAATTCGATTACGAAGAACTGCTCACAGACCAGGAACGGTTTATTCTTGACGAAATAAAAAAACATGCGACGTTATCTTATGAAGAAGTGGCGCGTATGGTTAATCAAACCAACATTACGGCCGTCATTAAGTCCCTGGTCGGGAAACGTGCTGTTATCCTTTTTGAAGAAGTCAAGGAAAAATACAAGCCCAAAATTGTCAAAAAAATACGGCTCACACCCGGTTTTACTTCCGAAAATTCTCTGATGGAGCTTACATCTGCATTGGATAAAATACCGAAGCAGCAGGATATCCTGATGCGCTATTTAAGTTATATCCCGGTTCACAACAATTCGGACTTAAATGTAAAGGGACTCGATAAGTCGATCTTTGCCCAGGATAATGGCTTATCCGATTCTGCATTGCAAACGCTGATAAAAAAAGGGGTTTTTGAACAATTTGATATCGTAGTATCCCGCTTTGCCGACATTGCGCTTGGAACGCCGGCCGTGGTTAATTTAACAGAAAGCCAGCAAACGGCTTTTAATCAAATCCATGAATCTTTTCAGGAAAAAGAAGTTGTGCTGCTGCATGGAATTACGGGAAGCGGGAAAACAGAAGTATATATTGAGTTAATCAAACAAGCGCTGGAAAGCGGTTCACAGGTTTTATTCCTGTTACCGGAAATAGCCTTGACAACCCAAATAGTCGTCCGTTTACGGAAAGTTTTCGGCGACCAGATGGGAATATATCATTCCAAATTTTCAGATAACGAACGTGTTGAAGTCTGGAAAGGTATTCTGGACGGCAAATTTCAGTTTGTTGTCGGCGTGCGTTCTGCTATATTTTTGCCTTTCGATAACCTCGGATTGATTATTGTCGATGAAGAGCATGAAACTTCCTACAAGCAGCATGACCCTGCACCACGCTACCATGCACGCGATGTAGCCGTGATCATGGCCTATATGCACAAGGCAAAAACGCTGCTCGGCTCAGCAACGCCCTCGCTCGAAAGCTATTACCACGCCAGAAGCGGGCGTTATGGACTCGTCGAAATAACACAACGATTTGGTAATGCTGCGTTGCCTACTTTTGTATTGGTCGATACCAAAAAGGAAAAAAAGATGAAGAAAATGAAAAATGAATTTTCTTCCGTCCTGCTTGAACATTTGGAAGCCAATTTGAAAAATAAGGAACAAACCATATTATTCCAGAACCGCAGAGGTTATTCGCCATACATGCAGTGTGAAGAATGCAGCTGGATTTCTGAATGCGCCAATTGCGATGTCAGCCTGACCTATCATATGAAAGTCCGTGAGCTTCGCTGTCATTATTGCGGCCATAAAGAAGAGGTACCCAGAACCTGCCCCGATTGCGGATCTACGAAGGTGAAAACGATCGGATATGGTACGGAGAAAATTGAAGAGGAGCTACATTTGTTATTGCCGGAAGCACGGGTTCAGCGTATGGATCTGGATACGACCAGAGCAAAAAATGCATATCAGCAAATAATCCAGGAATTTGAACAGGGCGGAACTGATATTCTGGTTGGTACACAAATGGTTAGCAAAGGCCTCGATTTTGATAATGTAAGTATGGTTGGTATTTTTGATGCCGACCGGATTATCCATTTCCCGGAATTCAGGGCGTCGGAGCGGGCTTTTCAGATGCTCACGCAAGTAAGCGGTCGGGCTGGGCGAAGAGCGGATAAACCCGGGAAGGTTTTAATTCAGACGGCCAATCCATCACAGAAAATTCTGGAAAGGATTGTTCAGAATGATTATGTGGGGATGTATGACACGGAAATTCTTGAACGAGAACAATTTCACTATCCTCCGTTTACGAGGTTGATCAAGATAACGGTAAAACATATTGACGAAGCGACTTCCAGGCGGGCAGCGGTGGTTTTAGCGGAAAAATTAACTGCCAATTTGGGGCAAAGCAGAGTACTCGGACCGGAGCCGCCGCTGGTTGAAAGAGTAAGAAATCAGTTTTTGTTCGACATTCTCATTAAACTTGAACGAGAAAAGATTAATTTTAAGGCGGCAAAGTCGTTTATACAAGAAAAAGTCATCGATATTCTAACCGATAAAACGATAAAAGGCGTCCACATCGTCATTGATGTGGATTGTGTTTAGTAAATTCATATAATACTGCAATTAACTCTATGTCTTCCAAGAAAACCAAAATTGTTGCTACCGTAGGCCCAACATCAGAAACAAAAGAAATGCTTCACTCTTTGGCAGTTGCCGGTGTAAACGTATTTCGTTTAAATTTTTCTCATGGTACACATGCAGACCACCTGGCCAGGCTTAATACCATTCGTGAAATCAATGAAGAATTCGGATTGAACCTTGCAATTCTACAAGATTTACAAGGACCAAAAATCCGTATCGGACTCGTAGCTGAAAAAGATGGTGTATTGATCGAGGCTGGAAATAAACTGATCCTTTCCAATACAGAAGTTCTGGGTACTGCTGAAAAAGTGAGCACACCTTACGACGGGATGTATAACGACGTGAAAGTAGGTGACCGTGTTTTGATGGACGACGGTAAACTTGAAGTTCTGGTAACCGGAATAGAAGGAAGTGATGTTGTAACTCAGGTTGTTTATGGCGGTTTGTTGAAATCTAAAAAAGGTGTAAACCTTCCAAATACCCGCGTTTCAATGCCTTCGGTAACGACAAAAGATTACGAAGATCTTGATTTCGGATTGGAACATAATGTGGAATGGGTAGCGCTTTCGTTCGTTCGTACTGCTTCTGAGATCATAAAAGTAAAAGAATATATTGCCAATAAAGGCAAATTCGCCCGTTTGATCGCTAAAATTGAAAAACCTGAGGCGATTGCAAATATCGACGAGATCATTGAAGCGTCAGATGCGATCATGGTTGCCCGTGGAGATTTGGGTGTTGAATTACCGGCAGAAGAAGTGCCAATGATTCAGAAAATGATTGTAGACAAATGTAACAAAGCAGGTAAACCAGTTATTGTTGCTACGCAAATGCTTGAAAGCATGATCGAAAGTCCTCGTGGAACTCGTGCGGAGATTAGTGACGTTGCTAACTCGGTACTTGATGGTGCTGATGCAGTAATGCTTAGCGCAGAAACAGCTTCTGGAAAATATCCATTGCTTGCAGTTGAAACCATGAGCCGTACAATTGAAAAAGTGGAAGAAACTTCAAATGATGTTTATTTCAAACACCATGCTTTTGTTAACGAAAAACCAGGTGCTAACAAACTGAATGACAACGTAGTAATGAGTGCTTGTCGTTTGGCCCGTGATACCAACGCTGCTGCGATTATCGGTGTTACACGCTCAGGATATACTTCTTTCCGTCTTTCGCATCACCGCCCAAAAGCGAGTTTGCTGATATTTACTTCGGACAGAGCTTTGATGAATACATTGGCTCTTTATTGGGGAACAAAGGTATATTTCTACGATAAAGATCAGGACGTTTCAACGGATGATCTTATCGAGGACATCAAACTTTTCCTTATCGAAAAAGGTGAATTGAAAAAAGGCGATGTGTTTATCAATACATTAAGTATGCCGGTTTCTAAATCACGTAAAACCAATGCTGTTAAATTGAGCGTGGTGGAATAACCCGTTTAAAAATATGTCTGTAAAGCAGCAGGATCTCATCCTGCTGCTTTTTTTGCTTTCAGAACTCCTTTAATTTTCAGTAAAACAGTTTAGTTTTTACTATTTTCAATAATAACTAACTAAATAGTTGTAAAACTATTTAGTTAGTATTACATTTGAACATTGTCATTAAAACTTATATTAATACAACAATATAATAACATGGAAATTCGAACATTAACCCGCGCTGAAGAAGAAATAATGCGAATTCTCTGGCAATTAAAAAAAGCCTTCGTAAAAGATATACTGGCCGAAATGCCGGAACCAAAACCAGCTTACAACACCGTTTCGACCATCATCAGGATTCTGGAAAAGAAAGAAGTTGTTGGTTATACAGCTTACGGAAAAACGCATGAATATTATCCGCTGATCACCGAAGAAGAATATAAACGCCATGAAATGCAGACCCTGATGGTCAACTATTTCGATAATTCGCTACCAAACCTGGTTTCTTTTTTTGTAAAAGATAACGATCTGAAAACAAAGGATCTGGATGAAATCATGAAGCTGATCAACGACCACAAAAACGAATAAAAGAATACCTGTTAGCCATGAATTTCTGAATTGTTGCAAGCATAAATAACGTAAAACCTCCTTTTTATTTGTTAGCCAACGACTGTAAGAACAGAAATCAATTACTAAAAGCGAACGTATCCCGTTCAATTGCTTTTTTGAGATTGAATTTGATTTGCAAGATTTAAAACCTAACCTTAAATACGTCCGTTAGCCATGGAACTCCTGATCTATATCGGAAAAGTAAGTTTGTACTGGACACTTTTCTACGCCTGCTACTGGTTATTTCTTCGTCAGCATACATTTTTTACCTGGAACCGTTTTTATCTTCTGGGTTCGCTGCTGATTTCATTAAGCCTTCCCTTCGTGATTTACCCCGAGTCGGCACCGCAAATGCCAGCACTTTATGAGGTTAATGCCGCAGCATTTACAATCACGGAAAACCAATCAGAGGATCATAACTTATTTACTTTTGCCAATTTTCTTTGGCTGACTTATCTCTCGGGGGCTTTGGTTATGAGCTTTATCTTATACAAAAACACAAAACAGCTGCTCTCCTTCTTAAAGCAGGGCGAGAAGATTGACCTGGAAGATTGTACAGTCGTGCTGATCAATTCAAATCATGTAGGCTCCTTTTCATTCCTGAACTGGATTGTGATTAACAGAAATGATTATGAACACCATTTTGATGCAATTCTACGGCATGAAATGGTACATATGCAACAACATCACACCTTTGATATACTACTGGTTGAGATTCTGAAAATCGTTTTCTGGTTTAATCCGGTACTGATTATTTATAAAAAGTCATTACAGGAAATTCATGAATTTCTGGCTGATGCCGAAGCACCCAACCGGGAAAGTTATGCGAATTTTCTGGTGGCTTATGCGCTAAATGCGCCCATTGCATCGCTTACCAACCATTTTTTTAAACCATCTCAAATTAAAAACCGGATTCAGATGATCTACAAAAACCGAACTTCGAAATGGATGCTGGGCACGTATATGCTTGCTTTTGCTACAATCAGCACAATAGCCATGCTGGTAGCTGGCTGTGAGCAGCGGGAGAATAATGAAATTGCAGAGGTCTCAAAAACAGTTATCCAAAAAGAATCCGAAAAAAAACCGCTGAGTGCCGAAAGCAAAAAAGTTTATACCGTTGTTGAAAAACAGCCTGAATTTCCCGGCGGAATTAAGGCCATGTATGAATTTCTGGGAGAGAATATCAAATATCCGGAAGCTGCTTTAAAAGGCAATATTGAGGGAAAAGTTTTTCTTTCGTTTGTGGTATCAGAAACCGGCGAAATGTCTGATATAGCTATCCTGAAAGGAATTGGTTATGGCTGTGATGCAGAAGCTGTGCGCGTACTTTCCAAATTCCCGAAATGGCAGCCAGCAATGCAGGACGGCACTCCGGTTAATGTACGATACAATTTGCCCATTAATTTTCAACTGAAAGACAAAGCGGATAACAAAACTTCACGGATTGGAAAGCAGTTGGAAAATCAGGATCGCGCTCAAACGCCGTTTTTGGTAACAGGATCCGTCATCGACGCATCCAATAACGACAGTAAGCCTTCGGTGCGTATCACAGGCGGCAATCCTTTGTATATCATTGATGGAAAAGAAGAGGAAGATCCTGAAATTTTGAAGAAAATGGATCCGAATACTATCGCTTCTATCCATGTACTCAAAGATAAAAAAGCAGTAGAGGCTTACGGCGCAAAAGGAAGTAATGGCGTTGTTTCTATCACCACCAAAGGAAATTGAAATGGAAACGCTGATTTACCTTGGGAAAGTAAATATTTACTGGATTCTGTTTTACGGTTGCTATTGGCTGCTCTTCAGGAAACATACATTTTTCGCATGGAACCGCTTTTACCTTCTCGGCTCGCTGCTCATTTCATTTGTTTTACCACTGATTCATTTCCCTGACTCAGAGAAAGTAATGCCAACGGCTGTTTACGCGGTCTCAGCTATTCCGGTTTACATAATAAGGCCAGAATCTGAAGTACACATCATTCACTGGACCCAATTTGTATGGATGGTGCAGGTCATTGGAGCTGCGGTGATGCTTTTCAAATTGGCGGAAGGATTCAAAACGCTTTTCACACTTATCAATCAGGGGGAGTCTATTCCGATGGAGGGCCATACGCTGGTTTTGCTCCCGCATAACGAAATAGGTTCGTTTTCATTTCTCAAATGGCTGGTGATAAACCAAACCGATTACGAACAGCATTTTGAACCGATTTTACGTCATGAAACGGTACATATACAACAATGGCACAGTCTGGATATTCTGCTGACCGAAGTGCTCAAAGTTTTTTTCTGGTTCAATCCCGCTTTGTGGTTTTACAAACAATCGTTGCAGGAAGTTCACGAATTTCTTGCCGATGAAGAAGCGCCAAACCGTGACCATTATGCCCGCTTTCTGGTTTCTTATGCACTTTCAGCACCCGTTGCCTCTTTAACGAATCACTTTTTCAATTCCTCCCTGTTGAAAAACCGCATCATCATGATTTATAAAAATCGTAATTCTCACTGGGCGTTGGGCAAATATTTTTTCATCATTCCTGTCATTGGAGTCGTTGTAATGCTGACTGCCGCACGGGAAAGGTTACTAAATGCTGTGGAAAGAAAAGATTATAAAATAATTTCCCGTAATAACATTTCTGTTGAAGGAACGGTTAAAGACGAAAACGGGCGAGGTATTAAGGCCGCTTCGGTTATTGTAAAAGGAACTACGAAAGGAACTTCAACCGATGCGAATGGGACGTTTTCACTTACTGATGTGTCGGAGGGTAGCATGCTGGTCATCTCGCATATCAATTTTGAATCCGTATCAATCGAAGTGAATAACTCCGTGAACCTGGATCAAATTGTGCTTCGCAAAAAAAATAATATGCTGTCGGAACTGACAATTAAATTGAATGGCAGCAGCGAACAGAACAATACTGTTACATCAGAAACCGCAAAAACACAATTAACTGTAATCGAGCAGGAGCCACAATTTCCTGGTGGCATCGAGGGACTTAATGAATTTCTCGCTTCTGCCATTTCTTATTCTGCCGAAGCTTACAGAGAGAATATCCAGGGAAAAGTGTTTGTCTCATTTACGGTCAATGAAAAAGGCTATGTTCGCGACCCGAAAATAGTAAAGGGAATAGGTTCCGGTCTTGACGAAGAAGCACTTCGGGTTGTTTTAAAAATGCCACGCTGGGAACCGGGAAGACAGGGAGGAGAACCCATTGCGGTCCAGTATAACTTACCCATCAACTTTCAGATCGCGTCCAATAACCCTAAATCTCCGGCCAGGTTCAATAATTATTCCACCCCTAAAAATGACCAGGGTTTTAACCAGACTCAGGAGATTAAAAACGGACAATACAAAGCTGTCGGGGTCGGAAAAATTAACGAAAATATCCAATATGCCACTTCTTACAAAATCCCTGATTTTAATCTAGCGAAACAAATTGAACCGTCGGCATCAGCCGGAATTGTAACGGACGAAAAATCCCAGCTTGCCAAAGCTCGGGTAAATCCAGGAGACAATAGCCAGAATAGTAAATACCGGTATTTCAATTACAAAATTCCGGAAACAGCGGATACCAAAATATCTGTCGCAAAAACCAGCGAATTATCCGTAGATAAAAAACCAAAGTTAAATGCTGGTGATACTTCTCTGGGAGAATTTTATTCCAATCCGAAAAACGTCGCTACAACAATTCAAAATGTAAAAATCGGACTTAAGCATCCAAAATGACGATGACATCGTCAGTGAAAGCCCTATATAAATCAATGAAAAATGCTCTGAGAAAATTTCTCAGAGCATTTTTCATGTTTGCGGATATGAATTATTCTGATTTCAATATTTTTGCAGACACTCTTAAACCATCACCGCATGTCACTCCTCAAAGCCGCAATCATTGGCGGTGGCCACATTGCCGATCAAAATCATATTCCTGCTTTAAAACATTTATCAGATCAGGTGGACGTTATTGCCGTTTGCGGACGGGATATTCATAAAGCACGTGCATTGGCAGAAAAACATAATATCCCGGAAGCATTTGACAGCACCGGGGACTTATACAAAAACTGCGATCCCGATTTGATTATCAATTGTACACCGAACAATCTGCATTATGAATACACGATGCAGGCGCTAAAAAATGGCTGTCACGTGCTTTGTGAAAAGCCGCCGGCCATGACGGCAGCCGAAGCGCGCGAGATGGCTGATTTAGCCAAAGAAAAGGGGACAATATTGGCCTATAATTTTCAGCGCAGACAATCATCAGAATATCTTCTTTTAAAAAAATGCTTTGCAGAAGGTCAGCTTGGAGAAATTTATCATATTAAAGCCAGTTATCTGCGCCGGAGAGGCATACCGGGCTGGGGAAACTTCACCAATAAGGCCATTCAGGGCGGCGGGGCACTCATTGACCTTGGCGTACACATATTAGATCTTGCCCTCGGGATTATGGAGTATCAAACGCCAGAGAAAATCGTAGCCAACACGCATGATTTCATAGGAAAAACCGGCGGAAAAGGATTAAAAGGAAATTGGGACCCCACGACCTTTGAAGTGGAAGATGCCTGTTTTGCATATCTGACTTTTTCAGGGAACAAAAGCATTTCACTTTCCTGTTCCTTTGCGTTAAATCAGAAAGAGGAAGAAATAATTAATCTGGAGGTTTTTGGAAGTAAAGCAGGTATAAATTTAATACCCTTTTCTCTCCATACAGAATTTGCCGGTGAGCTGGCTGATATTCAGTTCCCACATCTGGAAGAGACAGACACCCAGCTTCAAAATACCAAAGCTTTTCTTGATGCTGTTCTGGGAAAAACAAGTAATATAGCCACCGCCGAAGAAGGAGCAGTTTTGCAGGAAATCATAGAAAAGATTTACCTGAGCGCACAACAGTAAATTTCATTCTTAGGTAAAAATGAGAAAGCGCTGATTTCCAAACCGGACATCAGCGCTTTCTTCATGTCATGACGGACTGTTACTTTGCAGTAGCCATCACCATTTTTATATCCTGCTTTGCTCCTAATTCGAGCACATCCACAAGATCCTGAACAGCAAGATTTTTATCTACCCGAAGCACAATGGTACGATCTTCAACACCTGTAAAAAGCTCCTGAAGTTTCATTTCCAATTGCTCAAAAGCATAAGGTTCTTTATCAATATAAAAGACCTTTTTGTCATCGATTGACAAAGTGATCTGCTTTTTATACATCTGCTGCGTTGCTGAGGCTTTGGGAAGCATCAGCTTGATCACATTCGGATTAGACATCGTGGAGATGATCAAAAAGAACAACAGAAGAAAAAACATAATATCGTTGAGCGAGCTCGTAAAAACCTCTGGGGCAAACCGACTCTTTCGACGTATTTTCATTGAAACAAATTTAAAAAGTAAGACTATGAGTTACTTGGCGGGACAATTTTTGTAACGCCTGACTTTTACTTCGAAGAAACTGGTTTCTGAAGAACGTCCAGAAAGTCTGAAGCAGCCATCTGAAGTCTCAAAGCAAAACGATCTATTTTCATGTTCAGGATGTGATAACCTGCATAGGCGATCAGACCGATGATCAAACCGGATCCTGACGTAATCATTTTTTCATACATACCACCCGCGATCGTGCTGATATTAAAGTCATTTGACATCGAGATGTCATAGAAAATCTTGATGATCCCGGAAATCGTACCGACGAAACCGAGCATGGGCGCTATACCCGCAATTACGCCCAGATAAGGCAAATTTCCTTCCATACGTTGAATTTCAATCTGACTTGCATTTTCGATACTGGTTTCAATATCCTTGATCGGGTAACCGATGCGGCCAATGGCACGTTCAAAAATGCGGCCGGCTGCGTTATGCTGATTGCGGCACAACGATTCGGCAGATTTCAAATTACCCTGCTGAATAAAATCTTTAACATTATCCACAAACTGGCTTTCAATTTTTCCGTTAGATCCAATTCCCAGCCAACGTTCAATGATCAGAAATAATGTTGCCAAAAATAGTATCCCAAGCGGGAACATTACCCAGCCTCCTTTTGCAAGAAGGTCAATAACAGAGAGCCCTTGAGCAGCGGCAGGTGCGGCCAAAGTAGAGTCAGTAAGTGCTTGTAGAAGCATCATATTAATGGTAAAAAGTGAATGTTTAAGCTTTTGAAATTGAGGTCAGGCCGGTAAAAAACAACCTTGACAATAAACGGAGCAAATTGCGCCTTATTGTTTAAAGGGCAAAGATAGAAAAATTACTCTTCGGGAGTAGTCCATCCTTCTTTTACATTATCAGTACTTTCATATAAATCTGATAATTGTAAAGTTGCTTCGATGGACTGAATCGTAATGGAATCAGAAAAATATATTCTCCTTCAGAATAAGTAGTTTGTGAGCCAGCTGACATTCTATGAATTATTGTTTCAACGAAAATAACAAAATCTACATCGAAACATATATTTGAATATACGTAAAAGATAGAATATTACGAAGCAGGCACAACCAATTTACTGCTGTTATTGTCCTTTGAATATGAAACATTTAACCACTCAACAATGAAAAAACTTTTGCCCCTCCTATTAATTATTTTTGCCTTGTACGGATGTACGGATTGTGGCCCGCAACAAGAGTTGTCTGTCAGAATTAGTATTAACACGGGCAAGGACTCTATTCATTTGAATCAGCTTTATGCTCTGGGCGCAGTTGATCAGCAGGTATTTCAAAAGCAGGTTGCGTATTTCAACAAGGATCAATATTTCTCAAAACAGTTCGAACTTCCCATTTCTTTGCTGGCAGACAGCACTACGTATGTATTTGGATTTAATAACAGGACCGACACGCTGACCCTTTTCTATCAGCGGGATTTTTATTACAAAGACAAATGTGGGTTTGTAATAGACACCAAACAACCAGCCAGGTTGGAAAACAGCATATCTACTTTCAGTCAGGTCCATGTTAATTATGAATCGTACTTAAAAGAAAAATTTACTTTCCCGAGTGGAATTGGTGGAAACGGAATTTACCTGGATATAACTTTATGAAAACGCTCCTCTCTTCACTTATACTAAGCATTCTCTGGGTTAATTCCTATGCTCAGAAAATTTATTCAACACCCGTTTATGTGGGTCTGGATGTTGTAAAAGGAATACCGTCTTACGTATTTCCTGAAAAATATTTTATCAAAAAAACCATTATCATTGAGCCGTATGTCCGGTTCAACAGACAGAAGCCGGGAAAAAGTATTCTTATCAGCGCCGGTTTTGCCAATGGCAGCTCGAAGGTTGATACCAGCCGGCAAATAAATGCTCATCAGTTTCAGGGGATTTATTTTAAAATGGCTTTTGAGGCAAGAAACAGCCGGATACCGATTAGCGGCGGGGTTGGACCTATGCTTTCAATTGCCGGCTTTAAGGGCAAGTATAAATTCAAAGGCCCAACTTTCGGAGATTACAACGGCAGTTTTCATGAAAAAGAAAATATGGCTTTTGGAGCAGAAGGATATGTAGCTTATGACCTGGCATTAAGTAAAAAATTATCACTTCGTTTTCTGATCAGAAATGCGATTGCACTGCGTTCCGGCGACTCATTTGCTGCTGATTACTTTCCTGGCATTGGTTATACAAAAGACATGTCGCAGCTTCTTTTTTCCGGAGGATTTTCAACCCAGTTATTTTTCAGATGCAAATAGTCTCAGTCGTATAAAATAAAATCCGTTAAATAAGTTAACCCATTCATTGGTATATATTTTGAGAATAGAAGTGACTTTCAGATAGTGCATTTGTCTAAATTTAAATAAACAAATCATTATACGTTTGCTAACCTCAATCTTATGAATTACGACCTTATTAAAGCGCAGGTAATCGCCACTGCATCAGAGTATGGCGGTAAAATTTTACTGGCAATTCTGGTGCTCATCATCGGCCGGATTGTGATAGGAAAAATCACTTCCATGGTCAGTGCTCTGATGGACAGAAGACACGTTGATCGTGATGTTCAGCCTTTTTTGAACTCTCTGGTCAGCGTAATGCTCAATGTAATGCTTCTTTTAAGTATTGCAGGAATTCTGGGAATCCAGACTACCTCCTTTGTTGCAGTACTTGGTGCAGCCAGTCTAGCGGTTGGGTTTGCCTTGCAAGGCAGCCTTGCGAATTTTGCAGGTGGTGTTCTTATTTTAATATTCAAACCTTATCGTGTTGGCGATCTTATTAATGCCCAAGGCTTTACAGGTGTTGTTGAGGCAATTCAGATCTTCAATACCATCTTGGTAACTGTTGATAACAAAACAATTATTTTGCCAAACGGAGCTTTGTCTACCGCACCGATTACCAACATTTCCGGTAAAGGGAAAATCCGGGTCGATATGGTATTTGCGGCCGGCAGCCAGAATGGCGTCGACGCCATCCGCGAGTCCATAAGAAAAGTCACCAATGCATGTCCGACGGCTTTAAAAGATGTGGAACACGATATCCTGGTGACCAAATTAACAGAGAACGCCATTTTCTTTGATGTGCGTGTCTGGACATTAAGTGAGAATTACTGGGATACTTATTATTACGTAAATGAAGGAATCAGCAAACAATATGCAGCTGATTACATTGGAGCGCCGAAACCTGCGGAGCTAAGTGTTGCACTAAAACAATAACATTTCAACAAATAGCTTATAAAAATCGAATAAAATAAGGGAGTATGGGAAGCAACTTTCCTGTACTCCTTATTTTATTTATACCTTTGTGCAATATTTCAATTCAAGTTCCGATCTCATCCATACCAATTTATGTTTGAAAACTTACAGGATAAGCTAAATAATGCCTTTCGTACTTTAAAAGGGAAGGATCGCATTTCCGATATAAACGTTGCCGCTACTACAAAAGAGGTTCGCAAAGCGTTAGTTGACGCCGACGTTAACTTTAAGATTGCAAAAGATATTACCGATCGGATCAGAGAGAAAGCGCTTGACCGTAAAATATTAATATCTGTAGAACCGGGCCAGATGTTCGTCAAAATTGTTCAGGAAGAATTAACTGAACTGATGGGCGGCCAGGCCGAAGGCATTAACATCAAAGGTGACCCGGCTGTAATTCTTATTGCAGGTTTGCAGGGTTCCGGTAAAACTACTTTTTCAGGAAAACTTTCTGCTTTATTAAAAAAACAGGGAAGACAGGTTCTTCTCGTTGCCTGCGATGTGTATCGTCCGGCTGCGATTGACCAGCTGAAAGTGCTTGGAGAGCAGGTGGGTGTTGAAGTCTATTCCGAGCCTGATAACAAAAGCGCGGTGCAGATTGCGACCAATGCCGTAGCTCATGCACGGAAAATTGGCAAAAAAATAGTTATTGTCGATACCGCTGGTCGTTTGGCTGTGGATGAGGTGATGATGCAAGAGGTTGAGGATATCAAATCCGCAGTAAAACCTTCTGAAATCCTTTTCGTCGTGGATTCCATGACAGGTCAGGATGCAGTGAATACTGCCAAAACCTTCAACGAACGTTTGAATTTTGACGGTGTCGTGCTGACCAAACTGGATGGTGATGCACGTGGTGGAGCCGCTCTTTCGATTCGCCAGATTGTCGACAAGCCGATTAAATACATCAGTACAGGAGAAAAAATGGAAGCCCTTGATTCCTTCTATCCTGATCGTATGGCGAGCAGGATCCTTGGGATGGGTGACGTTATTTCTTTGGTTGAACGTGCACAGCAGGCTTTCGACGAAGATGAAGCAAAACGCATTAATGCAAAAATGCGTCAGAACAAATTCGATTTTGACGACTTTCTGGGTCAGCTTCAGCAAATCAAAAAAATGGGTAATGTGAAAGATCTTATCGGCATGATCCCGGGTATGGGAAGTGCCATGAAAGATGTGAACATTGACAACGAATCTTTCAAACCTATCGAAGCTATTATTCAGTCGATGACCAAGAAAGAACGCGAAAACCCGGATATGATCGACGGAAGCCGCAAAAAACGCATTGCCACAGGAAGTGGAACATCTATTTTACAGGTGAATAACCTTCTGAAACAATTTGACGAAATGCGCAAGATGATGAAGAAAATGAATACAATGCAGGCCGCAGGTAAAATGAGCAAAGCGCTTCGCCGTTAATACATTTGATTTGTGTCAGCATATTATTTTCAACATCAATCTTTTCCATGAAACGACTTATAATCCTGATTGTCTTTTTTTTAATTTGCAGCCGTGAAGGATTGATGGCGCAGGGATCCGTAGGTTATTATCCATGGAGCAATTTATTGTCGATAAGTACCAATCCAAGAAAAATCTTCTGGGTGGATGGCCGCTTTCAGACAAACTCGCTTTTTAGCAGTCTAAGTGTTGATATCCTTCCGATGATCAACTTCAAAAGAGGTGAAATCACACAATGGTATATTGGCGGTGGCGTAAGACTGAATCCTTTATACCGCATTGCTGACTCAAAAGCAGATCTTGTAACCGTGGATGGGTATTCTGTTAATGTCGGCGTTCGCATCAAACCTTTACCACAAAACAGAAATATTCAATTAGCATTGGAATTAAATCCATACGTAAAAGATAAATTTGACAGCGGTGTGTTAAAAAGTCATTTTGGTGTGGTTTACGTCTTTACCAAAAAGAAGAAAAAGATTGAGGATGCAGCACAATAAATGATGATACAAAGTAAAAGGGCTGAATGGAAATGATTCCATTCAGCCCTTTTACTTTGTATTGGATAATCTGTTAATTTCCTCCTCTTCCTGCTTTATAAGCATCGTATTCGGCAAGTAACTTGGCCACATCGTCAGCTCCGTCGAATTCAAGATTTTCTTCCTTGATCACATAATTCATTTTATTTTTTTCATCAGAAAGAATCTTCAAAAAGCTGCTTCTGTCTTTCAGTTGAATAGGCGAGAGTTTATCTCCTTTAAGAATATATAAATTTTCCTGAACTCCGGAAGAGCCGTTTTTCTTGTAATGTTTTAAAAGTTTGGTATTACCGTCGTACAAAACCCTGTAATAACTTTTCCCGGTCAAACCATCCGATGTTGCCGGAAAACCGCTCTTAAAAGTGAATAATTCTGTTCCGGTTGGAATATTAAACTCTGTAATTTCAGGACCCAGGATATACGCACTTGAATCATTTTTGTACACCACCTCGTCTTTGGTAAGATCATAATTAAGCAACACGCCGTCGAAGGGTTTTCCTGAATTATCTCTGGCCAATCCCCTGAACCATTCTTTTGTCAGATACGGCGAATTATCATCAGTATACTGAGTCAGCTTTAAAGGCGTGCCCTTCAAGCCAGTGGAGTCCTGAGCCGTTGCATTTGTCCCAATTAATAAAATGGCGACCAACAGAATCTTGTTAAAATTTTTCATGATTTGATTTAGTTTATAAAGTAAATTCGGGTTTCAAAAGGTGGTTATTTAGAAAAAATCTAATTGGAATTTCAAACATTCCTTTTGTTCTTATAGAATCCCTACCATCTTTGTGTACTTTTGCCAAAAAAATTGTACCTGCGCTTTTGAACTTAACTGAACAACTCATCCATATACGCCAAAGTCTCGGAGGAATTGCACCTGAGATTTTCCTGGCAGTGTTTTTCTGTTTTTTCCTTTTTTCAGAATTGATTTTATTTAAACAGTTCGAAAAAAAGAAAGCCTCCTCCTGGCTTCAAAATCTGGCGATTGCCGGAAGTATCATTGCGTTAATCCTGGTTTTGGGCCAATGGAATGATAAACCGTCTTTCCGTTTTTATCCTTTACTATTTCTTGATCACCAGGCAGTCTTTTTCAAAGTAATGATTATCCTCGCCTGGATATTTGCGTTGATCCATATTCGGGTTCTAAAGTACGATTTCCCTCCAGAATTCAATGCCTTGCTTATCGCAACGGTTACCGGACTGAATTTGCTCACAATGTCCACGCATCTGCTTACAATTTATTTAAATCTTGAACTGATATCAATCAGCAGTTATCTGCTGGTTGCACTTTCTCCGTATAAAAAAGCGGCCGAAGGCGGTTTGAAATATCTGTTATTCGGAGCGGCCAGCTCTGCTGTTATGCTTTATGGTATTTCCTTGATTTACGGACTTACCGGTACAATGGACATTACCAACGAAGCGCTTACAGCTGGCTTGTTAAATAATTCCAATCTGGTTATCACGGTAGCTATCGTATTTACCCTGGCCGGTTTACTATTCAAATTGTCCCTTGTTCCGTTTCATGTCTGGACTCCCGATGTATATGAGGCGTCTCCTACTCCATTGGTTTCTTTTCTTTCGGTTGCTCCAAAAGCCGCTGTTATTTTGGTGTTAATGAGACTGGCTTCTGTTTTGCCTGCACAATATTTTCCGGTTCTTGGCGGTATTGCTTTGATTAGTATCACCATGGGTAATGTCGCGGCCCTCTGGCAGACCAACGCCAGAAGATTATTGGCCTATTCTTCCATTGCGCAAGCAGGTTATCTTGTTATTGGTGTAGCGGCATATAGCCGGTTTGGCTTCGAAACGGCCGTATTTTACACGGCCGCTTATCTGGTCGTGAACATGGCTGCATTTTTCCTGATTGATCTTTTACAGCCACGGAAAACGACAGAATTATCTGATTTTGAAGGTTTAGGAAAGAAAAACATCTGGATATCAGGCGTGTTGACAATGATCATGGTTGCGTTGGCCGGACTTCCGCCAACAGTTGGATTTACAGCCAAGTGGCTGATATTCTCTGCCTTATGGGACAGTTATCACGATCAGGGGTTTCCGTGGATGCTTTGGCTTTTGATAGGAGGTATATTAAACGCCGCTATCGCACTCGCTTATTATCTTCGTCTTCCTTATCTGCTTTTTTTCAAAAATACGAACCAGATAGTGTATGAGGCTAATGATTCTTTCACCGGGAAAGTTATCGCTGGCTTGTTACTGGCATTCGTGATTTTGCTATTCTTTAACCCGGAATGGGTAATGAAATGGATTTCGGCTTTTTGAAATACTACCTAAAAATCGCCCGAACGCTATATCCCTCTTTCCGTAATAATGCAATAACACCTTTTTCTCCACCCAGATGCGCGGCTCCTACGGCTATGAACGTTGGTTTTTCGTGGACGATTTTATCAATACGGCTTATCCAGTTTTGATTGCGTTTGAATAACATCACTTCATCCTGCCCATCCAGACCGAATTCGCTTTTTAAGGTGAGATTATACAATTCCTGTAAATCCTGCTTTTTATATAATTCCACAAGTCCTTTAAATTCCCTCTTCGTTTCCGGGAGCTTTTCAATCATATTAATCAACATGCCCGCCTGTTTGTCGTACGGTATTGTATCAAAAATGGCCATTTGCTCCTCAATACTTTCCAGGCCGATAATTTCCGATTTCTGTTTTGCTGCCAATCCCATCAGTGAAACTTCGTACGACTGCGGTTCACAACCCAGAATTTTGTTAAACATCGGCCCCATCATCATAAATGGTTTTGCTTTACCAAATGCGGCAATATCCATTTTAAGCGAATCTTTATAGAACTGATTTAAACAGTTATAATCTTTTTCCGACAAAATATCCGTCAGCTTTTTATCCCCTGACATAAACATCGTTTTAGTCATCGCTGCCATTAGACCCGGATCGTCCATATCAATTTCAAGTGCTATCTGCCCGGTCTTTTCAATACTGCTTTTTAACGAATCGCTCAGGACAAAGTCAGCCGGACAAATCAGGTGGATGGTGCCAAAAAGATACGATGGTTTTTTTAGCCCTTTTCCCGAAATCTCCCACAACAATGACTTTTCTTTCGGCGCATTCTGTGCAGATACAAAGCCTGTAACCAGAAGCAGGCTGAATAGGAATGAAACACTTTTCATGGCAGATCTTTTATAATTATTTCCGTGACAGCTAAAAAAACAAAGAGACGCAAAGTTTTGGTTATTCCTTGCGTCTCTTCACTTTATTTTTGACTTATTACTCTTTGTGGCTATCCACTTTAATTCTTCCGTCCCGGTTGACTAATTCCCAAGCGGTATAAAAAACAAGTTTTACAATAGGCGCCTGCTTGTCAAACAGAATTTTCTCCACATCATCGCCCGGACGGTGATAATCCTCATGAACACCGGTAAAATAGAAAATCACCGGTACATTCTTCTTGGCAAAATTGTAATGATCAGAACGGTAATAAAAACGGTTTGGATCTTTTGGATCATTGAATGTGTAATCGAGCTTGTAGTTAATATATTTCTTGTTCGCTTCTTCACTGATCGCATGTAATTCCGACGATAACTTATCTGCACCAATTACATATACATACTTATGATCATTTTTATGCGCATCATCCACACGGCCGATCATATCAATATTTAGGTCGGCAATCGTATTCGTCAAAGGCAACAATGGGTTTTCAGAATAATATTCCGATCCAAAAAGTCCCTTTTCTTCTCCTGTTACATTAAGAAAAAGAATACTTCTGCGTGGCCCTTTTCCATCCGCTTTGGCTTTACTGAATGCCTCTGCGATTTCCATAATAGCAACGGTCCCTGAGCCGTCATCATCCGCACCATTATTGATTTCGCCGTTTGGAGAAATTCCGATGTGATCCAAATGCGCGGATATTACCAGCACCTCATCCTTCTTATCTGTGCCTTCCATAAATCCGGCTACATTTTCAGTATCGATGATTTCGCTAATGCGCTCCACCCTGAAAGCAATATTGCCAGTCAGTGGTTTTGATGTAGGTTTACCTCCTTTATCAATATCGGATTTAATACGGTTTAGTTTCTGAGCGGATGTTTTCAAAACAGATGCCGCCATCTCCGGTGTCAACACGAAAGAAGCTACACCATTCGGCGATTCCTGAACAGGTTTTAGTGTTGGAGAACTGAAACGTCTGGCCATAACAGAACGCTGACGTATTTCCTTATCCAAATCATCGCCGCTTTTATCAGTAACAATAAATATGTATTTCGCTCCCTTCGCTAAAGCAAGTTTCGCTTTTTGCTGCCAGGAAATCGGACCGCTCCATTTCGTTTTTTCGTTGGTATTACTCAATAAATATTTACCATCCGACAATTTTGGTTCACCTTCGAAAATGATAACCGATTTATTGGTCACATCCAGATTTGCATAATCGTTGTAAGCGCCTTCCTCTATTCCGTAACCGGCCAAAACAACCGGAGTCTCAGTTTCCTCAGGAACACTCAGCAACCCGTTTAAATAAAAATCTTTATTAAACTCATATTTCTTGCCATCAATCTTTACATACACATCACCAAAGCTGCGTTTGTAAAGCTTGTATTTCTGAAGGTAGGATTTTGTGCCGTCGCCGTTATCTGCAATAGGTTGCAAACCATAAGCTTTAAAATATTTCGATACATACTCAGCAGCTTTCTTTTGTCCGGGCGATCCGGTATCTCTTCCTTCCAGACTATCGGAAGCGATAACGACCAAATGTTTTTTAAGATCCTCAGGTGTTATGCTGGCTGCATATTTTGTCGCATCATCCTGCGCATAGCTCAAAGTAGTGAGCGTCAGGAACATTCCTGCGAGTAGGTTTTTCGTCATGTTGATAAAATATATAAAAACTAGAATTCCTGCAAAGAAAAGAAAGAGCACACCGAAAGCCAAATTCTTGTTGTGCTTATGAATTTTTAATTACTTCAATTCGTTAACAACAATAGATCGTTTGCAAAAGCTCGATAGAGCTTCCTCTTTACAGCTAATCATGATAAGGATATATTTGCTCCCTTGGAGCCTCCTAGAATGTGATTAGGAAACTCCAAAGGGAGTCTAATTTAAATAAGATTATTTTTTCTATAAACAGGTTGCCCTTAGACGGACAAAATACATAGCAAAATGCTCTTCGTTAATACAACAAACTGATGTCCCAAATGAATCTTAATGTCGAAACTTCAAATAGCATCTAATTAATATTTTTATATATTTTTTGCACTTCTCTTAGCTTAAACGGCGTTTTTGAAATGTTAACAATAAAAAAATTGTAAATTACTGTTATTCAGCGAAAAAAGTCCGTATCTTTGCACCTTATTTGAGAAAGTTCAGCAAGAACACAGCATAGCGGCGAGCCAGG